>Ga0307488_10000598_pt1 | contig 29920 bp, 42 predicted proteins | sample SB02metaG_FD_202248 | JGI IMG/M metagenome (GOLD analysis project Ga0307488, IMG submission 202248) | Sea-ice brine microbial communities from Beaufort Sea near Barrow, Alaska, United States - SB 0.2 | ecosystem: Environmental > Aquatic > Marine > Coastal | place: USA: Alaska | collected...
CTTCTTCTTCAAATAGAACTTCTGCTCTTTCAGGTAGTTGGTCTTTAAACTCTTGTAAGCTGTTAACACAATTCACATGCCCTTCAATACCGAACATATTATTTGACTGAAATGCAAAATAACAATTTGAAGATAGTTTTGGTTCTTTAAAAACTTTTTTTCTACTAGGATTATTGTCTCCGTATCCTTTAGGATATATAGTATCTGTTTCCATAGAACTATATTGAAACCAATTCCATTCTTTCATAGGCAGCATATGCTCGCAACTTGTATTAATAATTAAATCTGTATTTAAATATACATCTCTGTATGTTTTAAAAATATCATCACACACGTAATTGATATTATTGTAATCTCTAAATAAACGAGTCTTGGCTATTTGTAAGGCATTGTCATCTAAATCAATAGCTACAATTTTCTTAACTTTATCAGCTAAAGACGGTATAAGAATACTTCCGTACCAGCTGCCCCAAATAACAACAATTGAGTCTTTATCTAAAATGTTCAAGTTGTTTACAGCATCTATCAATGCATACTTTGATGCAACTTGATTACTACTAAATGAATCTAACAAGTCATGTTCTAAACTCGGGTTGTATTTTATAGCTGTGAAAACATTTTTTAACAATGATATATCGATATCATCTTGAGGAGAAGAATATACGGCATCTAATAACCCTATAGTATCGTCTTCTTTTATAGCTGTTAAAACATTGTACAACGAATCTATATTTACATCTTTGTTGCTCAGTGATAAAATACTATGTACTTTATTTAGGTCTTCTCTGTTAATCATTTTATTTCCTTATAATATAATTTTTGATTACTAACACATCTAATCCACATTTAAGAAACGTAGCAACTGCATCTTCAGGGGTTTCTACAATTGGCTCTTGACAGTTAAAGCTGGTGTTAAGCAGCATAGGAACGCCTGTAAGCGTATAGAACGCATTTATTAAGTCGTAGTAGCAAGTGTTAAACTCACGCTGTACGGTCTGTATACGTGCTGTGCCGTCTACGTGTGTTACGCCCGGAATAGCATCAGACTTAACAGGCATGATACGACTCATGTACGGACTAGGTTGATTAGTATCAAAATAGTCTTGATAATGCTCGTGCAGTACACTTGGTGCAAATGGTCTAAAGTCTTCACGCAGTTTAATTTTACTGTTAATGATATCTTTAATATCGGGATTGCGAGGATCAGCAAGTATACTACGATTACCTAACGCTCTATTACCACTTTCGCTAGCACCTTGACACCAACCAACTATTGCACCGTTTGCAATAGCAGCAGCAACTTCGATATAGATTTCTTCCATTGGCTTTTGCTGATAGGTCAATCCTTCAAATATACTAGTATCTACATTGTACTCTTTGCCAGCATATACTGTAGGAACATGAGTATTACCATTTAGGATGTAGTCAGCATGCATATAAGTACCAATCGACTGTCCTTCATCACCTGCTGCCGGAGGTACATGCACATTTGTATAATGCTTTGTAAATTCCTCATTCATATAACCGTTATATGCAACACCACCTGCAATACACAGATTATCAGATGTTTTAAGCGGATATACATATTTCTTAACAAGCTCGATTGTTACATGCTGTAGTGTAAATGCTACATCTTCTTTGGGAACACGCTTTAAAATGTCTCTTGCACCTTCTGGAAGTCTATGATTGGGATTTTCTAAATACTGATGAATCATCGTATAAATTTCATCGTTATATTTTCCAAATCCTACCAACCCCATAACCTTACCTGCGTCAAGGTATCCAAAACCAATATCTTGTGCTAGTCTGTTCCACAGCCCGCCTATAGAGATTTCTTTGTTTAAGTTAGTAATTGTACCGTGTTTATCAACAAAGATACAATTAAACTGCCATCCACGACCGTCAATTGCTAGAATGTCTGACTCTTTGTATCCTGAACTTAAGAAAGCGTATGCTGCATGACTTTGATGGTGATCGATATAATAGTAGCGATCTATGTGCAGTCGATCCCATAAGTTAGTAGGATTAAACTCTAAAAAGTCTGTATCGGGTAATGTTGCTTGTAGTAAATCTAATACAAACTCTTGTCCTAGATTAGAAACAGTAAAGGCAAATACGTGATCTTTATCATAGTTAGGTACAAAATATTCTTGAAAAAACTCTCTACTGTATGTAGGGTCGTGTGGGTTCTCGCGATTGAGATTGTGTTTTCTTCTATTGTGCCGTTCTATTTGATTATGAAATACACCATCATATGTATTATGATCGTGTATGTTTACTGCTACAGAAAATATTTTCATTAGATAGTTTCTTCTGCTTTAAGTATTTCAATAATACGTTCTCTCTGTGCAGTTGGCCGCTTTGGAATAATATCAAAGCATTTCCCACAATACTTTTCAAATTCAAACAGTTGATAATTCATCATTTTATCAATGTTTTCTTTAGTAACATCAAACTGTCGTGAACCGTTGATTACTTTTCTGCTGCAATGACGAATCTTTTTAATTTCAAAATCAAACACTGGCACTAGAGGAAACTTAGCACACACTCTGCGATCAAGTTCGGGTGCTTGTACTAGTTCGTGGTCTTTAAAGAAGTCTGGCGATCTTGAATTATATTCTTTAAATTCGGTATTTTTATGATCCAGCACCGATAGGTCGTATTGTTCTCTATACTTAAAGTAGTTTGGAGTTTCGATAATTAAGTTATAGTTGTTTAAATCATTAGGTTCAAAGAAATCATAGTTACCTAATTTTTCAATACGATCTTCGTAAAAATCCAGTACTAAATGTTCGATGTAAATAATTTCTGGATCTTCTAATACTTCCGGATAAAATTTGCGTATTAGTGAGTTAGACAATACTTGAATTACAAGATTAGGATGCTTTTTAATTTCAGCAATAATTTCTCGTAAGTTTTTAATAAGAGCTGGCTCGCCGCCTAGTAAACAAATGCGTGTTTTATAGGGAGCAAGACCTTCTAAGATAGTTCTTACAAAGTCCATGTCTACATCAAGATTACGCATTTCTAAAGTCCACGCTGTACAGTAGTGGCAACTCTTGTTGCAACTCTTTGTCATATAAAAGTCTACTGTACGGTATTCTGAACCTTTTAGATCTGCTAGTGTTTTAATTGCCATTTATTGTTACCTTAATATTTTTTTCAAAGCTAGGAAACTGCCATTTGTCATTTAACGCACCGTTTCGAAAAGATTTAGGTACGTCGCTATTTAATGCTTCGGCGTGTAGTCTACGATCAATATTGACATTTTCGTATCCTATACCTACTAATAGTTTAATATCGTCGTCAGTGTTTAATATTTTTTTAATTTCGTTGCCTTTGAACGCACTGCATATTCCTGTGTAATAACCTAATAACGAAGCAGTAAGAATTAGCTCACCGATTGATATTCCAATCGAGTAATTCTTTTGTTCATTTAAAACAGTCATACTTTTTTTGTTATCATTTTGTGCTTTTAAGTGCGTAGCACCTCTAGCGTCCCCGTTATCATCTATATATACAAATAATACATTAGCTAAAATTTGAGAATTTTTTACAGATTGATTTTCGTATAACCAATCTTCGGTCTTACCGTCAGCTAATGCTTGTTTAGCGCCTAGTGTAAATTTTTGTGTATTATTATAAATTTGTTTTATAATATCTTGATCTGTATATACAGCAATTCTATAATGGGTTTCGTTTTGTTTTGAGGGAGAATTCACAGCAGCATAAACAAGTGTTTCTACGTCCTGTGAAGGAACAACTTTAGAAAGATCGTAGTTTCTTTGTGCGTGCTGTGTTATATCTATAGATTTTTTAATTTGTTCTCGAATCATAGTCTTATTATACTACATTGATTCAATAATGTCAAGTAGAGATATAATCAAATCTTTTATCACTTTTTACTAAATTTAGTTCTCCGTACATAGTGATCATATCTACGCTATCGATATATTTTTTATCTTTTAAATACTTATATACTAATGCAAATGCTTTTTGGCTCCTGTCAAAACTAGTTATCCCAGCAATTTGTGTATCGTCGCACAGCGGCAAATATAATTGACAAAAGTGTCCCTTACCGACAAATTTGTTTAACGAAAAATTACTGCTGTGTAATACACAACCAGAAGTATTTGTTCCTCCGTATACAATAGTAGTATCCTCTGGAGATAATGTAAATCCGACCTTTGATAACTCGTGTTCTAGATAACTAAAGTTTTTTGTTTTGTCTACCTTTAACCAAGTCCATCCTTTATCTAAGACTGCTTGTTTACAAAGTATGTTAGATCGAGTTTCGATGTTGCTACCTTGTGATGATAAAGCTGTAGAAACAATTACACATTTTTCTCTATCTAAATAACTATCATTAATTATGTCTTGGAGAGCATACGTCCTATAGTTTTCTACAAATTCGTCTGCTAAGCCAGGGTGTCCGTCAAAGTCCATTAAAAAAATTAAAGAATTTTTATTCATATTTGGTATTTCTCCGTTATATAATATTCTGATCAGAAGTTTCTTGTTGTCTTTTAAGTGTGCTATCCCAGGATTTAAATAACTGTTCTTTTTCCGGAGTAACTTTTTGCGGAATATAAAATTCTTCTAATTCAGGAAAAACATCAAACAAGTGCATTTCCCATTTTGTGCCTTCGTAAAATTTATCTCCTTTAAGTAAGTATTCAAATACATCTTGTATATCTATGTCAGGATCCTGAGGCATTTCTAATGCAGCAACAATATCTGGCCAGTCTTGATATTTTGGTATTAGCTTATCTTTTATTTTTTTTGGAAGATTGTTAGGCCTTAAATGTTTTGGACTGTCGACATGCGCCCAGTTTAACTGATTGATAACAGGGTGTGCTTTACACCAATCTACAACTTCGTAGAATCTCATAACACTCAAGAATGACACTAATCCGTTGAAGTCTACAACTACGTTTGGATGTTGTTTAGATAATTCAATGTTTTCAACTACTTCTTGCCAATCAGTTCGTCTTCTCATGTATTCGATAGTTTTTCCTATGCCATCGACTGATGCAACCATAGTAACACGGTTAAAGTGAGGTATATATTTAAATATATTATGTTTACCTGCCTTGGTCTTAGTTAAGTTAGTTTGATACTTAATCCTAATATGTTTAGCATGGCCAGACTCAATAAGTGCATCTAACATCTCATAATGTTTTTTCATAATCAATGGTTCGCCACCGATAATTTTAATACTTTTTATGTATTGAGCAATTTCTAAAATTTGTTCTGTGATTCCTTGAGTCTTATCTTTCATTATGAATGACATTCGTTCTTCACGAGCGTCATTCATTGGTTTGAATATTTTATCACTCCAAACACCCTTTTTAGCAACTTGCCAGCGTGTTGTAGAATTGTCATGTTGACACATAAAACAGTCTAAGTTACATTCGGATCCGTAAATTTTTAATTGTACTTCAAATATTCGACCTGCGCCTTTTAAAGTAAATTCTCCAGTATCTTTAAATTTTGTTACTTGTCGTTCGATCTTATTCCAAAAACTGGGATCATTGGTATGTATTTTAAGGCAATTTGTTCTTCTAGACCTTCCGTATCGATCTTCGTCACTTCTACAACGTCGGCACCAGTTGTTAACAGCTTTAAGATCAGATCCTACTGTAGTCATTTCTCTCCGTAGGTCGTTCATGTAATCGCTTTTTTCCATCCATTCCTTTAAAGGAACTTCTTCTACACTAACACCAGAAGAACCACCAAAACAACATGCTTGATACTGTCCGTCAATTTCTGAGTAAATTTGTGTAAATGGAATAGTACAAAAGTATATATCTTTATTCGTTGCTTGTTGTACAACTGACCCTTCCTTTTTTGCAATTTCTTGACCTTCTTCGTCAAGTCGTTTCCACCATTCTTCTGTATTTACATGCCCTGGCGTGGATCGATCTCCAGGACCTCCCTTTGTTAAAAACTCTGGTAAATCACTTTTCTTACTCATACTGTTTCTTCCCACTTTAAATTAAATGCCCATTTCTTTTCATGACACCAAAAACATTGATGACATTCTTTAGTAAAATTATCTGTTTGGTTAGCTGTGCCCACGCATGACCTAGTCAACGGAAACAATGTTCCCATTAGATTGTTTTCTTGATAAACACCTGCTACAAATTTTTTATCTACATTTATATATGCTTGATAAATGTTTAAAAATTCTTTGTCTCTATATTTTCGATATTCTTCAACTAACGGAAGTTCCTTGTCTCTTCTGCGTTCAGCCTTTTCATAAAACTCGTATTTTTTCATTTCTTCAGTAGGCGGATTGCGTGTCATTCCATCTAGTCTTACTGCACCAATATTTTGTTTCATTATATTCCAATTTATTCTATCAACTTGAATAATTTTTGAAATTTGTGTTCTTCTCATACCTGTAAACTGCGGATATTTTTTAATAGTTTTATCAACATCTTCAAAACTAACAAAATCTTCAGTTCTGTCATTAAAATCAAATACTTGCCAGTCTCTAATTTTATTGTTAGGAAATTCTTTTTTTACCCACTCTACAATTTTTTGGGCAGCTACAGCATCCTTAGGAGCATTTTGATCTCTACAAGTTACTGGTATTATTTCTATTTGCGGAAAGTGTTTGGAAACTAGATATAACAATGATGCAGAGTCTGCGCCTCCTGATAACGATATTGTTATTAATTTTGGGACTTCTTTCTTAAATAGCTCTATAGTTTGATTGCTGTGTGTAATTTGCATGTACGCCGTTCCTTTAAACTATTTATGCACCTCTCGAATAGCCCATGCCGTTCTTGACACTACCAGCACTCTCCTACTTATAATGTATCTTTTACTACATTGATAATAAAATTCACTTCGTCGTCTGTAAGCCAGGCATGTACAGGTAGTGATAGTACTGTGTCAGCTGCCGTCTTAGACGCTGTGCAAGCGTCTCTCCTGCTGTCTAAGCTATCGTACATACTATTTGCACTTAACGGCAGTTCGTAGTGTACACTGGCGTTTAAAGCGTTCTTAACACGCTTTCTAGTGTCTTTGTCTTTGAAGCGTACAACATATTTGTGATAATTATGGTTAAGACCATTAGACATTCCTTGTACTACAAGAGGTAAATCTTTAAATGCTTCATTATATTGATGTGCAATTTGCTGTCTACGTTCTTGATTACGATCTGCATGTCGTAATCTCAAGTTAATAATCTCAGCGTTAAGCACATACATACGACTGTTATACCCAATCATACTAAAGTCTTTGTCTTTACCGTGTCGTCTAATCATCTTAACATGTTTGGCAATTGCTTCGTTGTCGGTTAGCACAACACCGCCACCATTAATGCCAGCAATAACCTTGTTACTATTAAAGCTATATACACTACAATCACCTATAGTACCTGCTTTGATTCCGTGTAAGCTACTACCTAAACTTTGTGCAGCATCTTCAATGAACAATATACCTTTGTCTTTACAGAACTGCTGAATTTCTGTAGTATCAGTCATGTTACCAAACAAGTGCGGGTATATAATTGCTTTAACTTTATCTGAGTACATTCTCTTGATGCTGTCTAAGCTAATATGATATGAATCTAAATCAATATCACAAAATACAGGAACAGCACCGACCATACTTACACAAGCACTACTACTAATCCAACTAAAATCTGTTACTAGCACTTCGTCGCCTGTAACAATGCCGTGTGCTAACAATGTAAAATGCAGTGCATCAGTAGCACTTGCTACACTAACACAATACTTACGCCCTGCACGTTCTGCAAAACTACGTTCAAAGTCTTCGTTATTTTCGTAATTCATTTGACTCATAAAACGGTCAAACACATCTAAGTAATCTTGTTTATTTTCTTGGTACTCACGGTCCCACGCATCATATGCTGTCATTGTTTTTCTCTATCTACAAATTGAAATATATCTTCGAATGGAGCATCAGTATCGGCAATAGACTGTTCAGCAGTTAGTGTTTGCCATTTATACTTCTTTCCTTTTCCTAATGTTTGTATTAATGTAGGAACAAATTCTATAAATGGAAAATCTGCCCAATCGGTTAGTTGTTTAGGAAAGCAAATATTATAAGAAGTGTCCCATCCTCGGTCTAATGTTGCTCCTGTGATTGCTTTAGCAAGCATACCTATTTCAACTGCACAAGACTCTCTATTATTTCTATTTACAAACGTAGGGTTTGCTAATTCCCATAGTGAGTTAGCATTGTCAAATGCAGCTCTATGGAACGCATTAGGTTGAGCTACCCTCGGAGTAACTATAAGTGTATAAGGAGCAGAACGTATATGAAACAGTCCGTTATTAGGTTTGTAATTATCTCCAGCATTACCTAACGCAACTTCGTCTGTATAAATTTTATTACCTTCACATAAACTCCATAGTTTAAAACTTCTATTTTTGTTTGGCCCTAATACGTGAAATTTATAAGGATATCCTTTTTGTTTAGATGTTACGAGAGGATACGCTGTTCTAAGAATTTCTTCAATTTCTGACTCTGTAGGAATTATTTCTTCATCGTAGTCTACTACATGTTTTCTATTTTTTAATGAATCTTCTATCATATTATTTCCTTGTTATACGTATGTCCAAAATGTTATCTAATAAATGTATAGTTTCTAATTTATGCGTCTAAATAATCTTGTTTATTTTCATGGTACTCGCGGTCCCATCCATCATATGCAGTCATTTTAATCGCTTCGTCCTGATCTATGCCATTCTATCAATCTTGATGATTTATGTGCCCATAATTCTTTTTTAACACGTTCTTGCGTATGTTTCTTGTCTGGGCTTGTTAATTTAAAATCTACATTTTTTCGAAGCAACGGACTATTGGGATTAAATCCACGATTAGTGTTTACAAGCAATAAACTAAAATCTTCTTCCTTTGCGATTTCAATAGCACGATCTATGTCGTGTTCATTATATCCGAATATAATATATTGCCAAACAATTAGTTGTCCTAGGTCTCTACCCTGGCGCATACGACTCCATACTTCATCAAAGTTAGATCCTATACGGTATAGCTCGCTTTTTTTGTCAATACCATCTACACCAAAGTACCATGCGTTTTCTCCTACTCCGTAACTATATGCTTCGTTCCACCAAGCATCACTTTTGCCACTACCGACAGTAGCAATTCGAACACGCTTACCTTGTCCGTTGCATATTTTTAAAAGATTTAAAAAATTAGGATGATAGATGGGATCAGATATTTGTCCACAGAATGTAATACCTTCTGTATAGTAATCAAATATCTTTTGAAAATTCTCCTCAGAAAGGTCGAAAGATCTACGTATTTGTTCTTGACTTGAGGTCTTTTGACGTATGCATTGCGGGCATCTAAATATACATCTATGAGACGCATCTATGTTAGGTCTGCATACTCTTTGTTTTTTTACATATTCGTCAGTAATCCTTGCCATTAGCTTGCCCCCTAACTTCAAATCTTTCTTCTGCTTTAACGGCGTCTACATCTATATCAACACCGCATTTCTTTTTACACATATATGAAGCATTTTCGGGATTGTTTAATAGTGTTTGAAAAAAGTTTTCCCACTGATCTGATGTAAAAATATCTTCTAATCGTTCGTTATTAGATAGTAGTAGTTCTTCATCCTTCAAGCCACATGCTTTAACGTGTCGATATACTGGCGGATCGTCCATCCAACAACACGGCAGCATAAACCCGTCTGATGTGTATGCAGCACCTTTATTATCTCTGGTATTAAATGCTAAACACTTTGGTACAATTTTCATTTAAATCTCTCTACGGCAGTTAGTATAGGAGTAACATCTGGAATCTTAATGTCTCGCTTCCAGTACACGCTTCCGCCATCTACTATTGTTTTATCTCTAAGGTAAATTACATCTTTACCGTAATACTTGCACTCTTGGAAAATCCTCGGAGCCGGATCAAATGTGTCTTTAGTGTACACATATGTTTCAAACATTCCCATTAAATTTTCTACAGGGGCAAATACATTATTGTTGCTTATATGTATATATCCTTCGTTATAGGTTAAAATGCCGTGATCTGGATAATCTGCAATTACTTTTTGAATAGACGCATAGTATTTGTCGTTAGTACCTAAGAACAAATGTTTAAACTTAATATTGTTAACATGCGGCTTGTAGATACTAAAATTAATAGTCTTTTCAAAGTGTTCGCCTACGCCATTAGGGTATACTTCGGTGTCGCAAAGATCTACTATTTGTTTTGGATTATAAAACTTAACAGCGTTGGGATATCCTTCAATATGATTCTCTGAATACACACTTATAACTTTGCCACTGAATAATCTGCGTAATGATAGCTGTTGCACTGAGGTATAATCGTTAAAGTTTTGCCAGCTTAGGGTCATCATACTTCTGCCCATAATAAGTGTGACATCATCATTCGACGCTACATATGTATCCGGAAACCAAATACGATTACAATGAATGTACTTGCGTGTGATAGAATTTATGTAGTCGCGCTGATCATATTTTCTGTGACAGATGATAACAACTCGTGCAGGATAGCCGGCGTTGTTAAGCATATCACAGTATTCATAACTATAGTATAACAGCCCGTCAACTGGTTTACTTGTAACTACAATATTAATCATAAACTATTCCTTTTAATTTAGGTTGACGAATTGCATCATATATAGTATAATTATACTATCATAATAAAGAAAAGTCAAGAAAAATGAAAGTAATTACATTAAACGAGTTTGGTGAAGAACGGTTTTTAGAAGCTCTTAATTATTTTAGCCAACAAAACTTTCCGGGAGATAAGCGTAACAGAAGCTGGTTTGATCGACTTCCTGAAATTTACAAAACAAGATTTCCTGAATGGTTTTTTCTAGTTAACGAAGATGATGAGCTTGTAGCATTTTCTACTATACAAGAATATTATCCTAAATGTTATCGAGTATTAACACGCACGTACTACAATCCAAAGTATCGTAGAAGGCACTCAGCATATGAACGAACAGAAAAAACTCCTGCAATGTGGATGCTAGAAAAGCAACTAGAGTATTTGGCTGGTTACAATACACTGTTCATTTCTATGCAAGATTTTCATAGAAGAAAAATGATAGAACAGTTAAGAAAAAAACTTGGTCCAGAGTGGAAACTTCATCCCGAAATGGTACAAACATGCAAGGAAGTTGATGATAAAAATTGCTGGCAAAATGTTATTTTTACAGGACAAGACATAACTTTGCCAACAATCGCTATAGACAATTGGAAACAAATATACATATAAATATGTAAAAGGACTAAAAACTTGAACAACTTGTACAATAACCTAACAGCATACGGACATTTTTCTCCTACTAAGTTAACGATACATGATCCTCGGAAGTTTGTAGACTGGACTGAAGAGAACTTTACGTATGTTCGTTATAATCCAAGAAAAGAAATTGAAAGATATGGATTAAGTATTACAAGTTTAGACGGAGGAGTATCGGGGTATCCTGATTTAGACAGTTTGCCAGAGTATAATAAAGAAAATGAACCGCAGTTGCACGAAACTAACTTTAATGTACCTACACCTGTTTATGACTATCCTGAATTAAAGTTAATTTTAGATCCTATAAAAGAACATATTTGTAGGTCTCATGTTTTAAGACTTGACCCTTCGGGTTATTTTCCTCCTCACAGAGATTACAGGAGGGATGTTTTTAATACTTTTAGGTTATTGATACCATTAGTAAACATGAATCCGCCCCGTCACAATTTTGTAATTGAAGATAAGATAGTACATTGGGAAGAAGGTGCAATGTATTTTGTTGACACTGCTAGAATGCATTACTTGTTTAATGCTAGTTTTGAACCTGCATACATGGTGGTGATTAATGCAATACTTAACAAAACAACTGTAGATTATGTAATATCTAATTTAAAATACATGTAGGATATATATGGAGAATACGACAAAACTATTAATCAATCATACTTTTAGTCACTTAATGCTAATACCTGCATTTATATATGGCGAGTGGTGGATGTTTCTTGCAGCCTTTGCATGGTGGTATGTAATTGCCATTGTTGCTATTAGTGGCGGCTATCATAGATACTACAGTCATAAATCTTTTAGTGCTGGACGTTGGTATGATTATGCAGTTAATGTATTAGGAATATTTAGTGGTGCTGGCCCTGCAATGACTTGGGCAGGAACACACCGTCAACATCATGCATATAGTGATACAGAAGACGATCCTCATAGCTATACTCGCAAGGGTTGGTTTGCAGTTTATGTAAACACATGGGGATACGATTTCAAAATCAAACGTCGATTTATTAAACGCCTATTAAGTGATAAACTGCTACGATGGTTTTACACTAATTACTTTAAACTTAATATTGCTATCATTGTTGTGTTTACATTAATTGATCCTCTGTTTATGGTATTTGGTTACGCAGTACCGGTTGTATTAGCGTTTCATGGATACGGATTACTAAATGTGTTAGGCCATCGCGGCGGAAAACCTAATAATACTTGGGTAGGTAATATACTAACAGCAGGCGAAGGATGGCATGCTAATCATCATAAACGAGGCGGCGACTATAGAATTGGCTGGACCTGGTGGCAATTAGATCCTACCGCTTGGTTTATAAGAGTAATTAGGACTGATTAATGGTTACTTTTGCAACTATCGATGTAGGCATAACTTTTGAAGAAAAACAACAAATGCTAAACGAAGTTTTAGCACTTGACGATACTGTGCATCATTATAATGAGTTTCGTGGCTGTAGAATGATAGCTATCTATAACGGTGGCGGCAGACTAGGCGGCAGGGTTACAGGAATTGATACTAAAGCTGGTGAATTTAAATATACTCCTGCAGGAGAACAGTGTACAACTATTCAAAGAGTATGCGAAGAAAAGATTTTTCCTTTTATGGATCCTCTAGGAAGAGTGACAATATTAAGAACTGCTCCTAACACCGGACTCAATATACACTTAGATAGTACACTTAAAGAAGTAGGCACTAAGCAAGACAAATATAGAGTGGTGCTAAACGGAGCAGTTGATAAATTATTCTTTTTAGATAATCAACTTAATAAAGTATATGTTCCAAATTATTATGATAGCTACATACTTGACGGCAGTCATCCTCATAGCATAGATCCTAGTGTTGAAGAAAAAATAACACTGTGTATTGGTGCCCCTTGGCGCGGCGAAGAAAATAAACTTTATACAAGTTTAATTGAGAAATCGGCATTTAAGATGACAGTAAGCAGACCAACTATTAAGGATGAATGGTTAGATCCTGCCCTTAAAAAATAGGAAAACAAATGACTGAAACATGTTTAATAAAAAACTCTCGTAGAAGCAGAGTAAAAGGTACAGGACCACGTCGACATGAAATGCTAACCCATGGTTCTGTTGCTAGTAATGTACCACAAGCAGTGATTGATGAAATACTGCAAATTGCAAATAGCTACACAGGTAACGATCTTGGCGGCGACAACTATCAACTTTCACAACATTGTGATGTAAAGAATGTATTTACATCAAGCGAAACATATAAGCAAATAATACTTCAAGAATGTACATCAGAAAATACAATTGACGAAACAAATTATATGTATTGGCGGAATGATATAAGCACTACTGCTATAGAAAACTATCTTACAACGGCGTTTGTAAAGCCCTACAGAGCCCGTATAAGCGTTATGCACGGCGGAAACGAGTTAAACTATCACATAGACACTGATACAAGTGTACTGTGCCGTGTACAAATACCGGCACAAACAACAGGAAGTTTGTTTCAGTGGAAAACAAAAACAGAAGAAGTTAGTTTAGATATGCAACTAGGCGAAGCATATTTTGTTAATACAGGGTGGTTACACAGAGTAATCAATCCAACAGACAGCATTCGTGTTGTTTTATTATTTGGCATAGACTACGAAAACTTACCAAACAAAGAAAGTTTAATGGTATGAACTATGTTGTAAAAAATAGCTGGCAGTTTGATACTAAAAAGATGCAAACTGAATTACAAATCCTGCTTAACATTAATGAGATTAATGAAAGAAGAATCGGAGGGTTGCATGGTATATCTCTAACTTCGCAAGATGGTTCTTTACAAAGCGGATTTGGATTTAATGTTGGTATACAATATCCTAGGTATCCTCATCAAGACTTTTCTAGCAACGATCCTAGAGTATATTTTGATTTAGATTTTGCAAGAGAAAATAAAGTATATCATATGTTGGATTATAATATTCCTACTACGGCATATACAGGATACTTTAAAGAAATAATCGAATTTTTACATGAAAAGAATATGAATCCTAGACGATGCAGACTTTCATACCTACCTCCAAATGGAATTATTAATCGCCATACTGATGGTAATTTTTATAGATTTCATATTCCTATACATACCGAAGGAACAAACTTTGTACACGGTGATATTGATTATATATTAGAAGAGGGTAATAGCTACTTAGCATATGTGCATCCTTATCATTATGTAAAAAATCAAGGTAGTGCAGATAGATGGCATTTTGTTGCTGATGTTTGGGACACTGAAGGTCATTTTGAAATAGGAAAAGTGTCTAAAGAACAATTAAATATAGAATTAGAAAATGCAACATTATGGAGAGACTATGTTGACAACAAACGAAATACACCTAATAAGATATTAGTAGGAGAAAAAAATTGAGTGTACATGTTGAGACTAATATAAACTTTGCTACTGCATCAGATGAAGAAATTAAACAGTTTGGTAGAAATATTGTAAGAGACAATATAGTAGTAGTTCGAAATCAAAATTTAGACGAGGCTAGAATTTTACACATATGTGAAACTATTGGGAATGTACTAAAGCCTAATCAATTTTTTATGCATCCGGATCATCCTGGATTGTTTAGAGTTACAAATGAACGTAAAGACGGAGAGAAGATTGGCATCTTTGCAGACAAAGAACTTGATTGGCACAGTAACGGCAACGGCCGACCAAGTGGTAATGAAAGTTGTGTAGCACTGTACTGTATTAAACCTGGAAAAAATAGTATTACTAGTTTTTGTGATACACGCAGAGCATACAATGAACTTCCGGACGATATTAAAGAAATAGTTGATGATGTAGATTGTACATTCCAGTTCAAGAATAATACTTTTTATAAATTAGACCCAGGTGATAAAGAGTTAATTATGTTTGAAAATAAACGTATCTACCCCGAAGGTGTTACAAAGCCATTAGTATATAATCATCCATACGACAATGGTAAAGGGCTATATTTTACATTTCATTACATTAGAGAAATGTGGAGACGTAGCGGTAAAGAGTTAGATCAAGAATGGCTAAAGCAATACTTACTTGATCATGTATTTCAAGAGAAGTACATTTATCATCACAATGATTGGCAACCAGGTGACTTTATCTTTATGGACCAGTTCCATAGTATACACAAAAGAAATGAAGTCGAAGGAGATCGATTTCTTTATAGAATAAGTTTTGATTATGAAGGAAGTTTTAATGAATAATTTTAGATATATATTTGAAGACAGATTTGCAGAAACAAAAGGATATGACGGATTTAAAGCAGATCAAGAAGAAATAAATCATTTTTTCGAAACTAAAGTAAAAGGTAAAATTGGAGATCACTCTTCAGTTGGAGTCGACTCTAGCAAACAACATATCTATAATGTTTGCTATGATTGTAATATTCCGCTATGGAATGAGCTATACGAGCGTGTAGTAAATGTAGGCAACCGCAGCGGAGTTAAACTAAACTGGGATGAAATAAAACATTGTATGCGATTTACGTTTATTTGGATGCCACCAGGCGGCGATCTTATTCCTCACACTGCAAATAGATTTAGAGCATTAAGTGCCTTCAATATGCCATTACGCGGTAAAACTGAAATAAGTTTTTACGAACATACATCAGATAATAAGGTAGGAAAAAATTTAGAAACACATGAATACTTTAATCCAAACTTTTTAAATGTAAATAGATTTCACGGTATTGTTAACGATACCGATAATGAAAGAATGATATTAAAGTCTCATCTAATGATAGTGCCCTGGCAAAAACTTGTACACGCATATGAAGGTAACGAAGTTGTAAATATGTGGGATTTTACAGTTCCGTGGCAACAGCGAGAAATTAAAACACATGAGAAGAATCATGGATAGTCCTACTCAAATACTTGAAGAAGCAAGAGAACTTGGATTTTATGCACGACCTAATATTGATATGTCGCGAAAAGAATTCAATATTCTTTGCAGCTCCTTAGGCACGCCGTGGACTAAAGAAATCCACGCACTTCATACTGAAGGATTTGATGAAGATAATATTGTAAATTGGTCTAATAAAACTCGATTTAACGGGCACAGTCTTCCTTGGCATGCTGATAATCCGTGGCATGCTGAATATAAATTTCCTTTACGAGCATTCTGGGCAGAAACTATTTCACACTCAAATGACATTGGATATTATCTACATATAACAAATTGGTTTGAATCACAAGATTTGGCTACTAAAGAATATTTTAGAAGTTTAAAAGTCTTAGTACAAGACTATAAAAACGGATGTCAGCCTTATTGGACTGACTTTGTTAAAACGCATCCTATTACAGGCAAAGAAAGTTTTAATTGGGGTGCAATGGCGTTGTCTACTGATGTGTTTGGACTTTGTGCTGATGAAGGACTGCGTTTTCCGCACTTTAGTTATACAATGGCAATTCAAAAAGACACTAGAGAATTAATTAGCCACAAAGAAATTGCCTCTTGGTTTCAAGATATGATCGACAATAATCATATGACAAGTCATCATTGGCAAGAAAAAGATTTTGTATTAATGGATAATTGGGTTAGTTTACATTATATAGGGTCTACTAACTATACAGAAGATCGACTATTATGGAGAAAAACAATATGCCAGCCTTGGCAAAAAATTATTGGGTAAGTATATCAAAAACAATTAACCCAGGATTTTATAATGATTATATAATCAATCCTGATAAGAGACTTACTACTCTATCTAAATTAGACTATAGCTTTTGGCAAAAATATAACAGTGCATATAACTATATGCGTGAAAGTGGAAAGTTAATAATTAGAGCTAAAGTTGTAAACTCTGATAGTGTAGAAATATACCAAATATATGAAACTAAACAAGACAGATTAGAATTTCTTAGTATGTTTGATCCGTCTGTATTTCATAAAGATTCTAAGATTGCAATTGAAGAAACCGAATATGAACTGAATGAATTAGAAAAAGATCAACTAATCGAAAAAATTATTAGTTCAAACAGTGTGTTGCTACAATGGGTCAAAGAAAATCACCGAAAGCTGGGCATGACAATCGGTGATCCTTTAAAAAATGATAAAATTATATTAGTTTAAATTTGCCCACCCGGTTATAGTTCCATCTGTGTTGCCTTGGAACTTTGCAACGTCAATAATGAATACTATTTGTCCAGCAGTTGGTGCAGTAAGTGCAGCATCACGTGCAGCAGCGTCTGCATATACACCTGGTTGAATAGTACCAGTTGCTACAATATTACCGCGTACATCTAACTTCTCAGCTGGAGCATCAGTGCCGATACCTAATCTACCTTGACGATTAAATATCATTACATTGTCTACGCCAGTTGCGCCTGTGTCGTTATATGTAAAGAATAAAATACGACCTGGCATAACTCCGGAACCGATTGACGATGTATACTTGTCAGTACCTAATTTAATAACAGCACTTGGACTATATGCTGTACCGTCCCATCCACTTGATGCAAGGTCTATTGATGTGTCGCCTGGTTGTAGAATATCTGGATTAGCTAATGATGTTCTACTTGCTCTAAAATTAAAATTGCCGCCGTTGCTGCCGGCAGTAATATTATTAAATGTTATGCCTGGCCCGTCGAGTACATCTTGATTAATATTAACAGTTGTAGTTGTGACTTGAGTATTATTAACATCGCCAACAATCTGAGAATTTACACCGTCAACTAATAGTGTACTGTCATCGCCAAATACTGAACCAGTTAAATCACCGTCTACGTTACCGTCTACGTTACCAGTTACGTTACCAGTTACGTTACCAGTTACGTTACCAAAAAATCCAGTACTAGCTGTAATTGAACTAGCTGTAATAGCAACAGTGTCAGTGTTGACCATTATAGTACTATCGTCACCTACAATGTTAATGTTGTAATTTTGCTGCTCTTTAAATATGTCAGTTGCTGATTGCGGAGTAAAGTGTACCCCGTCAAATCGTAGTATATCACCAGAAACAGGTGTAGCAGTAAGAAGTATTTCATTTATGTCGGCTAATGATAAATTCCCTGCAATAAAATTAGCAAAACCGTCCCACTTTAATACATTATTAGAGGAGCTTGGAGGAACAGTTGTTATATCAACATCAGTTAAATCGCTTAATGATACTGCGCCACCACCACCACCACTACTTGTATCAACTACAATACCGCCCACTGTTGTACCGTCACCTATGTACAGTGATTTAGTATCTGTTGTAAATATAGGTTCGCCTGCTAACGGCGTTATTGTTAGACGCTCTGCGTCTGTTCCTCTTCTTAAGCGTAAAGCCATTCTGACTACTCCTAGTAATACTTGTTACAAGTATTTATCAGATTTATTTTCTTTTCTTCATAAAAGTAGTTGTCCGTTGTTGTATATCGGCTTTAACTTTTTTAGTGTCTAGTCTAAAGTCTACACTTTCAATACTATCACCATATTCTTCAAAGAAATCTTCGATAATAGTTTCTAAACTATTTTCAGTAGTTTTCTTTCTTTTAAGATCAACTTCCCAAACTTTTCCGTCTTTAAATGATACACGGATGGCAGCGAGATACTCAAGAGGTACAACTTTAACGTCGATATCCTTGAGTATCTCTGGCCAATGTTGGATAACATCTTCTGGTAATTTTTGACTCTTAGGCACTCGTAGTAGTCTTTTTAGCTGCTGCTTTTTTAGTAGGAACAAGAGCTTCTGCTTCATCTCTGAGACGTTTTGCTTCTTTGTACATAGCATCGGCTTGTGAGCGGTATTGTGCTGCTATATCTTCGTCTGATAATGGTTGTTCGTTAGGAACATTAACCACATCTTCTACTAATTGCCTCTCTGCTACCGCAGGCTCTCCTAAGTCTCTTTTACGTGGTTTATCTGCATCTGCAGGCGCAAGTGTTAAGTCGCTTATACTTATACCTCTGCTTTCTGCAAACGCACGATTTAACTCGTCTAATCCTAGACTATAATTTGTAGTCGGTGTCATCTCAATCTGATCAGTTCTTAGCTTGACAAGTTTGCCAGTAGCATGGAATCGAGGTAACATACGACTACCGTCCTGTAGCAACGCTCTATCCATTGCTTCACCAAATTCGTATGCTGTTTGACCTGTATTACTCTCTACAAGATTGATCACAGAATCATGGTCTTGTGGAGAAAGGTTCTCAGTTGGAAGTATTAGACAACTTTCTGGATCTCCAGGAATTGTTCTAAATACTATAACACACTTTCTTTTGTTGGACTTAACTCGTCCAACATGATTGGTATTAGCCATTAAACTGCCGCCGCGTCAATTGCTGCACCGGCTGCTTCGTCGGTTGCTTCTGCAGTTGCTTCTTCTTTAGCTTGCTGTGATGCCGCAATGGCCGCTAAGAAGTTTTCTAACTTAGTATAAGTTGTACCAACGACAGTCATTTCGTTTGGTTTAAATGCACCGCGCTGACTAGCAACGTCGATGATAGTTTTTAAAGCATTAAGGTCCTGTACAGTAAGATCTACTGCGGGCGCTTGTTGTGTTGCTTGTTCTTGGGTTTGTTCAGACATAATTATCTCCTTTTGCAATTTATTTATAAGTGTCTTGTCAGTTATACTTTAAAAGTGGACACGCTAATACAAAATAACTTAGTTCTTTTTGATTCTCAAATCCTATAGCAATTTTACCTACCATTTGATTTGATTCGTCAACTACTAATTTAGTACCAACAAAATATCTTCCTTTTAAATGTACATCTATCCATTTTGTAATGGAATCTTGTAAGTTATACCTTTGATCAATGTAAACAGTTTCAAAGAACTCTGGTATAAATTCTACTCTTCTCTTTCCTAATATATTTAACGGATTAGGTTCTTTAAGTGGCTTCATAGTGAGCAGTAACTCCGAACGGGCCTTCTAAGTTTTTATCATGGTGACTATGGATAATGAATACTGTATCGCAGTAATCTGCATCACCCCAGCTATCCCAAGCATACCCGTCTGTAAACATAATAAACTTTTTAGGCTGTATATCATTGTCTTTCATGTAAGACCAGTTAACCATAAAGTCAGTGCCTCCACCGCCCATAATTTTGTAATCTAGTAAGTCTTCACCGCAGTCGGCACTAAAGTCTTGCTCGTTATACACCTTAGTATCAAAGCACCAAAGTTTAATTTTGTAGTCTTGATATTCATCCATAATGCCTTTGATCTCACTTAGAAAGTCTCGTCCTTGTTCGTCGCCAATTGACCCTGACATATCTATACTAATACACAAGTCAATTGTATCTTGAAAGTCACCACCCGGCAAAATAGCACCAGTATGCCAACCTTTACGGTTTGGTCGAGCAAATGTGTAATCGTGTTTAATTGTACTTTGGATTTGCTGGCGAAGTATTTCACGCCAGTTCATCTTAGGCTCAGTAAGCTCTTTGATCATACGCTGAATTTCGCTTGGTACTTTGCCTGCACCTGATGTTTGAGCGGCACTAAGCATACCTTCTTTAATTTCGTCTTTAATCTTATCTAATTCTTCTTTAGAATATTTTGGACGACTTTTACTTACACTATTGCCGTTATTGTCTTTAGATTCGCCGGCCCCTTCTTCTCCGTCATCACCTTCTGCGTCAAGGTGTTCGTCTAGCATTTCGCCTAGTTGTTTTAAGTATTCTTTGCCGTTCTTTTCTGCTTCTTTAAATAGTTCATCGTAAACATCTTCCGAAGTCCAACCTTCGTATTTAACGTCTCGAAAACAGTCTACAATCTTAGGAATTTTACCAATACGGTCACGTATAAGCAAATTGTTTACAATATAGTCAGCGGCAATGTTATACAACATTGGGTCTCGATCTTTTCTACGACCTAAGTGATCAAATACACAATGAAGAATTTCGTGTGCAACAACAAATTCAATTTCTTTATTATTCATTGCATTAAAAAATTGAGTGTTAAAGTAAAGGTTACGTCCATCTACAGCCGCAGTTGGACACCAATCGTCCGCCGCCATAACACGCAAACGAGTAGCCATGTTACCAAAAAACGGATGACGCAATAGCAACCCTACACGAGCAATAATGATACGATCTAACACTTCTACTCGCATCGCTTCTAGTTGCTCTGGAGTAATATTAGGATCGGGTTGCCAATTTTTAAGTTTACTTGCTGTTTTTTTAGTAGACATTTAACACCTCATTTCTTAATTTCTATACTAACAGTATACTACTATTTAAGGTAGTTGTCAAGAGAAAAAGGACGTTTTGAATGAGATCGCCCAACTCATTTCTATTAGGTTTGGTTTGCGGCAGTAATATACTTACCAAACCGCTGATGAAACTCATCAAAACATTCTACTTCATCTGGATCAATTGGTAATGCATATTGTGTAAGAGCAAGTTTAATACCCATAACAACCAATTCAGTTTCAAAATTGTCCATTGCAAAGCGCAGGAAGTTGTTAACTTTATCGTCAAACTTCTTATCATTTTTATCACATGCTTCTTTCAGTTCGTAACAAAGTGAAACAGTCAAGGAATACATTGCACTGATTTCCTTATTTTTAATAGTCTCTACTTTACCATCAAGAATGTCTGTTGGATTAGGCATTTGTCCAGCTACCTTGCGGTGTGCCATAAATTTAACAGCTAACCCTTCGCCGACAGAGCCACTAACTAAATCAGTAGTGGTAATGGCGTCGTCGTCATCTTCAAGCAACTCACTAACAAACGACCACGAACGAGGTGTTGCAAACGAGCGACTTGGGCTCTTAGGATCAAAGTCGTACAAGTCTTTCTTTGCAAAAGTCAAGTAACCGACAACATCTGTGTGGATTTTGTTATCTACTGCCCACTGGAACCAATCATCAAAGTCAACACGCAATTCCAAGTGTACAAAGCGGTTAGCCAACGGAGCAGGCATACGATACGTAACACCTTTGTCTGCTTCACGGTTACCGGCAGCAATAATTAATACATTGTCTGGCAATTTATAAGTGCCAACACGACGGTTAAGAATAAGTTGATAAGCCGCAGCCTGCACACTAGGGGCTGCACTGTTCATTTCGTCTAGGAACAGTACAATGTTATCATACTGTGCCGCAAACTCTGCACTAGGAAGTTCTGCCGGAGGCGCCCATTGCATTGTACCTGAATTGCTGTCAAAGTATGGAATGCCTTTAATGTCAGTAGGATCCCAAAGACTTAGGCGAATATCAATAAGATGCGAGTTAGGCAAACTTTTAGTAATCTGTGCTACAATATCAGATTTACCAATGCCCGGAGGCCCCCAAAGAAACAACGGGCGTTTCTTTTTAAATGCTCGCAGGATAGATTTTTTAGCGCCGTTTGGGCTAGTAGTGCGATGTGCTACGTTTTCCATTTTGTATTCCTTTTAAGTATCAGTGCATTTGTTAACTTATGCTACTATTATAGCACCACTGTAAGGAATGTCAACCTGTTTTTAATCTTTTTTGGATCTATTCATCGCTTTTGTTATACCATACTTGCGTAGATCACCTGAGAAAAGAGTAAGCTCGACTGCTTTCTTTTCGTTCGTCACGGTAATACTTCTGTTTGTAAGATAGTACGGACAGTCGATAAACTTGTCAAGATGTATAATTACTTGCGTAGTCAACGGAATATCTTTAGGATATGGAACATCGTATGTAGATAACCCTAGTTCTAACAACAGTTCGTATCCTTTATCAGTTAAACGCAGCCCACCGTGATCTTTGTTCCTAGTATTTTGCCACCATAGCGGCATAAATTCTTTTACTGTTGCTTCATTTATACTTTTACCTAGTTCTTTTAAAAAGATCTTAGTATACGTTTCTTTCCAATTCATTTACTATTCTTCTTCAAAAATAGTTTCGCCATCTAAAAGTTTTACAACTGAAAATTTATCCGTATTAAACATTTCATTTAACTTTGAGCACAAGTTAAATGCATGTCCAGGATTTGAGAAACTAACTTTCTTATACTTAGGCCCTGGATAATTTGTTAATGCATTTGAGCTTTTTAGATTAAATGGTTTATTATTGTAAAATACAGCCCAGATGGCTTCTGCATCTAAGATCTGTTCCATCTTATACGTTTTTTTATTTACGTTTTCTAATATAACCTTCGGCTTAGGTCTGCTCATATGCGTATCCTTTTATTAACTACGCATATATTTATCTCTTTTTTTAAGTTAAATTACCAGTTACTGCCGCCGTCCATTGAAATTTTAATAACTTCTTCTTTAGGCTTTTGTAACAGTTCTTCTAGATTGCCGTTTAATCTAGCCATAACAATGCCTAAAGTAAATGCTAAATCTTTTGCTTGAGTAATTGACAACTTCAATTCTTTGGATTGACTAGACTCGGCACTTTTAACCTGCTGAATAAACTGCTGAATGGGAAACGTATTAAGTGGTTGATTTTGCTGCATTTGCTAACTCCAGTCGCATTTCGATATCAGTTTTAAACGGTCCTCTAAAATTGTAACGCTGTACAGTAATTAGTTTAGGGCAAAAACTTTTAACCCAACCCTTTTCAAATTGAATAATATAATACCCCGCACAATATAAACTTTTTGACTTATCACTCTTAGTAAAAAGAGGAATTTTATTTTTTACATCGTATATTGTATTATATGGCTCTGTGCTAGTAGGAAAGTTATATGCAATCTTTTCTTTTGGATCATGATCACTAATAGATTCTGTCCAGAATATCTTGCCGCCAAGATCTTTGTATAATTGCGAAGTATCGGTATACATTTTTGAACCAGTATCGCATGTATACATAAATTGTTCATCTTGTGCTGATAATGTACCAACCTTGTTTCCGTTGTTTTCAATAATCCAAAACTTGTCTTTTAATACGGGTTTAGCTTTTATAGTCATTTGTTATACCTTGCTTGTAACGGTTCTGCAAAACTTGCTGCCTGGTCTGCAACACGCTGCATGTCCCACTTTGCACAGAACTTCATAAGACGCATACCGACTTGTGTAATGTCTTTAGGTTCTACTTCTGTGATAGTGTTATTAATTATCTCTCTAATTTCTGTAGGTTGTGCAGTTAGATCACACAGTACAACATTACGGTTGTAGTCATCTAGCACACGATGCTCAACACCAGTATGATCAGTCCAACGTTGCAACATCATGTTATTCCAATTAAAGCCTTTTGTAGTTTTATCTTCATATGCTTCTATAAGACCAACTTTGTTCTTAGTACCTTTTATACGTACTCCAGGATAAGCACTAAAGACATTATCACTAGTGTCGCCGCGCATACATTTTTCAAACAACATAAATGCAGGATTGGGCGCAGGTTTTGCTTCTTTAGTCTTCTTGTCAATTACAGGCTTGCCTTTGTCGTCAAAGTAACCTTGGTGTGTAATAGTTACATTAGCAACACCGTTGTACTGTTTTACATTAGAAGCAATCAACTGTGCAAAGTCGCCGTCTGTGCTAATAATAATATGAGTGTCATTAGGATGTGCTTGTACCCAACCTGCAATAAGATCATCTGCTTCTAGTTGCGGATGACGCATAACAGTACAGTTAGTCTTTTCTGTAACAAAGTTTTTAAACTCGTCAAAGATTTCCCAAAATGCTGTATCTTCTTCGCTTTCTTGTACAGTTAGTTTATCACGAGCAACTTGCCTGTTACGCTTGTAAGGCTCGTAAAAGTCTTTGCGCCAGCTACGACCTTCTAAACAGAATACAACATGATCTGCATTAAAGTCTTTCCATGCTTTTTTTACACTGTTAAGTGTAATATGTAATGCCATACCTACCTTTGTGTCGATATCGCCACGTACTACATGTCGAGCTCTAAAGAAAGTATTTGCTGTGTCTACTAGAATATATGTACTCATGTTATATATGTGCCTTTAGTGTTATTATTAATAATACTATTATAGCATAGGATTAATAGAATGTCAATCACGATACTTCACTCTTGCCTTTGCTAATAGGTACCACATTAATATAACCCATTTCTCGTGCTGTTTCAAGTCCTTCTTCGCCTAACATTTGAGTTACAATTGTTCGAAACCATGCATCTACCATTTGTTCTTGGCTTTCGCCATTATATCCGGCATCCATAAGTTGTTCGATAAACTCGTTATTCCAATCAAGCTCAAAGAACCCGTTTTTAATGTTTTCTGGATTAATTTGCATATCTAATACAGCAACCCATGCTTCTCCAGCAGCAGTAGCTTCTACTTTTTCTTTTTCAAGCACAGCTCTCCGTTGTTCTTCTGTAGTAGGTTCTACAGATTCTTCTGCAACTTTTTCTTTTTTGCCTAGTAGTTTATTAAACCAATCCATTATTCGTTCTCCTTAGTGTATGTTACATGTTGTGTAATTTCGCCAACTAACAAGTATTTAGGTTCAGTATAGCTATTAGTGCCTTTTACTTCTAGTCTAACATACACGTCGTTTTCTTGTAATTTATTCCAGCTTGCATTCAGTGCTTTAACATCTTTTTCAAACTGTTTTACAAGATCTATCACTTTTGGGTCTTTCATATCTGCTTCCTTATAGCGTTGTATTGATCTTGTGTTATAGACTTATTTCGAAGAATATCTAATTCTTCTTGTTTAAGTCCCCCAGGCATTTCCGAATAAGCTAATGTGGAGTCTTGGAGTGAATCGCCATCCTTTTTCCATACAGACTTCTGCAACTTCGCGAACATTGAGAACATACTCTTCCGAGCGTCCTCCAAGCGGCATACAGTATACAGGACATTCAATACCCGCATCGCGATATGCTTGAACAGCTCTGCCAGCTTCTTCAATATCTGCACGATCAGCAACAACAAATTTAAGATAAATGTCACTACCAGCAACAGTGGAATAATTAAGAGCAACGTCAGGCCGAATAGCATCTTCCCAAGATTCTCCACTAACGCTGAGTTTGGGCGAGCAACTCCATGTGACATTAATTCTGTCACTATCGTTGAGATAGTTGTAGAGGCCGTTGTGTAAGTGTTGTGTAGTGTTTGTTTCAAATGTGACATTTTTTAAATCCTTCATACGCGGGTGTTCGAACAGCTCTACGTAAAGTCGTTGCCACGCTAACAACGGTTCACCACCTGTCATAATTAAATGGATGTCTTGACCATTATCCATTGTCCACTTACCTTCTGGAGTAAGCGATAGCAGATGTTCAACTACCTCGTCAACTTCTGCAAGTTTGTTAAAATCTTTAAACTCAGGATAGATACTTGCATAAGTGTCGCACCCTGTGTGAATGATAGGCAAGTCGTTAAACTCTTTTGTCTTTTCAACAATACCATCATCTAACAATGCTTTTACTTCTGCATTGTATCTTTCACCATTAGCATGCTTTTCTGCACGACTAGGTTCACCTTTGCCAAGTCCAAAGTTCATACAACGGAAGTTGCAACCAAAGGTACGCAGGAATACACTGGGCACACCTACATACTTACCTTCACCTTGCACACTATAAAATGCTTCACTATATCTTAGTTTCATACTAGGTTTCCTGTTAACTGCTTCATACGATGGATATCCTTTTTCAAATACTGGAGATTCGATCATCGTGCAAACTCCTGTTGTAATTTAATATTGTCAAAGAATTCTTTCTTTGTACTCTGGTCAGCTTTAAATGCACCTTCTAACACAGTTGTTTGTGTAAGACTGCTACTTGCCATAATGCCACGATTCTCACAGCAACCGTGTGTTGCTTGAATATACACGCCTAAATGCTCTGCACCTGTTGCTGCTTTGATCTCACGTGCAATGTCATTAGCAAGTTCTTCTTGTAATGTGCCACGTCGAGCGCACCACTGTGCAATACGTGTATACTTGCTAAGACCAATTAATTTGTTAGCAGCAATAATACCAATGTATGCTACGCCTGTAACAGGCTGGTGATGATGTGAACACATACTTTTTAGTTCACTACGTACAACTAGCATACCTTCATAGCGATCTGCACTATCGTTAGGAAATGCAGTTGCACTAGGCATAGGATCATACCGTCCGCTCATAATCTCATTGAAGTACATTTTAGCAAGACGTCTTGCAGTGCCTTGTGAGTTAGGATCATTGTACCGATCAATTACTAGTGCATCCAGTACACTGTTAAACGCTAGTGTAGCTTCGTCAATAAGTTGTTCTTTATCGCCTTTTTGTAATACTGTACTGATGTTATCACCAGCCCAGTAACGAATACCATATTCTTCTAGTTTTGTTTTAATTTCTTGTGCTTTACTCATTTATATCTCCGATGTTAAGGCAGAGGATTGCCATTCAATGTATCATTAAGTATACACTGTTATTTAGGTTTTGTCAACTATTAACTAAAATATTTTGTTAACATTTCTAGGCGATCATTTGCACCAGCCATCTTGTCAAGTTCTTCTTGAATGGCTTCTACAATATCACTATGTTCGCCAATGCCTGTGCTATTATTCATGTAAACCATAATGTTAGTCTTTGCTCTTTCAAGCTCTCCTTCAGCATGCATACGTGCTGCCTTAGTTAGTTGTGCTTTCATTTCCATTTGGTAAATCCTTTCTATAGTTACCTTTTGACGGAATTACGTGTCTTACGCCACCTCGAGGATCCGCCATGTCCCCTTTGCGTCGTGGAATCAAATGCACATGGGCATACTCTACAGTTTGTCCTGCTGCTTCACCTACATTCTGTCCTATGTTAAACGCTTCACAGTATCCGCGTTCTGTCCAATCGTAGCCCCACTTGTATGCTGCTTCCCAGCATTTTACAAGATGTTGCCAATCTTCTACTTTAGGAACGAAAAGAACATGGCCTTCTGTTACCGGAAAGCCGTCCTTATAAACTGTAAAGTCTTTTGTATCTACTAATACCTCAGTCCAGGGTTTAGTACTCACTAACATTCTCCCAAGGATAAACAAGCCAGACATCTTCTTCTGCTTTGTTAATTTCGTGACAAGTATAATCTACGGTGCCGTTAAATCCACTTGCTAGATTATCTGTAAGTGTTGCAAAGCGAACATTTTTATGCCAAACTGTATTCCAAGTATCTTCATTGGGCAAACAACTGCTCTGCCAATCTTGTTTGATCCAGTTGAATGTAGCACCGGTATCGTTAATATCATCTACAACTAGAATATTTTTACGCAGCGACAAATCCCATCTTGCACCAGTAATGCCAGTTTCTTCAGGATTATTATAGCCAAACGCTTCTTCGCTCATCCATAGATTACTTTCGGGTCCTTGTGTATCGTCACGCAAACTAACCTTTAGTGCTTCGCAACGTACATCAAGCATGTTACTAAGGATAGTAGCAGGAATATTACCACCGCGTGTAATACCTACAATATAATCAGGCCGCCATTCGTCTGCGTACATAGTAGTAACAATTTGTACGCACATTTTTTCTACGTCTTGCCAACTGTAATAATGTTTCTTAATCATGTTTACCCCTTTGCATCTTTTTCTGCTTTAGTAAGTTTGTTATTCCAAGTGTAGTTGCTAATGCCTAATTCATTTGCCATAGGTTTAGTTTTACCTTTAGTAACTGCGCCGCCTCTTGCTAAAAATTCAGCCATCAATCGTTCTGTTTCTTCGTCTTTAGATTTTGCATCGTGATTCATAGCCATTAGTTAGATTCCTTATTAAAATTGAGTGTCATCTTCATTTTGTTTGCCCTTCCAATCTTGCTTTACAAGATCGTAAGTTGTTTTAAAATTACGCCAAGTTTTTTCTAATGCAGGATACTCTTTACACATACGTTCAACTTCATCTGGATCGATACTATTGTCTAACGGCCAAGTAATATTGTAATCATTTATATTAATGGTATCGCTCACAGTATAAGTTGGCGATACACCTAACATTGATGTACTATAAACATAATCGCTGCTGCTTTGGCCGCCAATAGTAATTGTAGTATCAGCATTTAACGTAAACGGAGAAAGCGACCCCTCAGTTACGTCAAACGTAATATCGCCAATGGACATATCATCATCCTTTGATTGCGTCATATAATGCTGCTCCACTAAAGAATTCTTTGTTTAGTTTAGTAACTTGTTTAGATAGACTAACTGCAAAGTCATCATAATTTTCCATGTACTCTACAATACGTGCAATTACTTTGTCTTTGTGATGCAAGTAAGCGTCAAAGTCTTCAGTCCATTCGCTTGGGTATAAGAACTCTGGAACAGCCATTTCACTGTAGCTGAGTCTATCCGGAACCATAGGAATAGCATTTACAAGAGCACCTTCATACCAGCTAATGCCTAGTGTTTCCTGCAGGTTAGCACTAAACACTAGTTTAGCTTCACCTAGCAAGTTGTGATACTCGTTCTTTGTAAGTTCTTGATCTTGACAAACAACAAATTCATATTGCGGCAAACGCTCTGCAAGGTCTCTAAAGATATCAACTTGCTTCTCAGGAGCAACACGATGCGGAAACAAAATTAAGTTTCGCTTGTCCATACCCTTGTAACTGTCTAAACTGTTGCGTAGATACTCCATAGGCCAACCAACTTTGATTGCTTTGTCCATGTCAACACTATAGTCATCCATCATAGTGTCAGTAAACAAGTCAATATGAAAGTCAGTAGCATAAAAGTTATCATCATAACATTCATACATTGACATTTCTGCATGTCTTACCCAAGGTTTATCGCCTATTAGCCTACCAAGGAAATCATGAGGATCATAACTACCAGCATGCCAAAGACCAC
>Ga0307488_10000599_pt1 | contig 29906 bp, 31 predicted proteins | sample SB02metaG_FD_202248 | JGI IMG/M metagenome (GOLD analysis project Ga0307488, IMG submission 202248) | Sea-ice brine microbial communities from Beaufort Sea near Barrow, Alaska, United States - SB 0.2 | ecosystem: Environmental > Aquatic > Marine > Coastal | place: USA: Alaska | collected...
GTTAAAAAATGAACATCCTATTTTAAGTGGTAGAAATAAAGAAGAGAAAATTACGAAACTAGTGACTTTTGGGGGAAGTGCATTAACTGGAAAAGGATACACAAACTTGTTAGAGTTGTCAGAAACTTCTGAAAATGTCATGCATTATACTGGAGTTGGACCAATTGGCAAAGGGAACTCACAAGGACTAGCTGGTGAAATTGGACGAGGAAAAGTTGTTGCATTAGGCGATTCGAATGGGTTTGCAGCGATGCTATTTGATGAAGAGGATGGTTCTAAACAAGCGGTTGGCATGAATCTTGAAGAATATGATTGGAAACAATTTGTGCTAAACACTTTACACTGGATATCAAATGAATAGAATAAAACGTGTGGTAACACCGTGCAAAATTAATTCCTTTTTGCTTACTTACGAATCCTCCTAGCTATCGGGACACTATTCGGTTTTGGCCTGCCTACCGGCAGGCAACTATCCTTACATATAAACGTTGTAAACAATAAAATGTAGCTTGATCAAGCAATTAAAAGACGATAGAATTATATTAAAAATTTGGTTAGCCATTGGTATAGCAGTATCTGGTTATTTGCCTGTTTTCCCTAAAAAATAAGGTTGTATGATCACTTTGTGATAAGAACGAAATTCCTAATTAGAAGTGACTACAAGTAAAGAGAAGTCTCTATATGAATAACGATTGTTGGTGCTGTTCTTATTGGTGGCATTGGATGCTTTACATCTAAATAGATACTATAATTAATAAAACATGAATTGACTGCAGAGACTGTAAGTTAAATTTTTTGAAGAGGTTAAAACTGGGGCATTATAAAAGATCACTGCATTAATAGCCAATAACTATCGATAGACTTAGACAATAATATTCTCAAACATCTGGAAGAAAGCTAGTTGACTAACGAACCACACGAATTTAAATACTACAGCACAGGGCAATATTAGCGCTTAAATACGCCTTAAGCCCAAAAGGATTGCTTTAACGCGGAATTAAAACTTTAGCAATTACAGTGAATCCCAACCCACAACTTTTACGTATTTTAGAAGCATGGAATTGCAAGGTCCTTTTCGTAAAATTATTCATGTAGATATGGACGCTTTTTTTGCTTCTGTAGCGCAATTAGACCACCCAGAATTACGAGGAAAAGCGATTGCTGTTGGCGGAGGCGAAAAACGGGGAGTAGTTTCTGCGGCAAGTTACGAAGCTAGAAAATTTGGGGTAAAATCTGCGATGAGCGGTTTTATGGCCAAGAAAAAATGTCCAGAACTTATTTTTGTGAAATCAGATTTTGCACGGTATAAAGAAATTTCATCAAAAATAAGAACCCTATTTTTCGAGTATACAGATCTCGTGGAACCACTTTCTTTAGATGAAGCGTATTTGGATGTAACCGAAAACAAAAAAGGAAATCTCTCTGCGAGTTTAATGGCAGAAGAAATTAGACAGCGCATTTATGACGAGGTGGGTTTGCGTGCTTCGGCAGGAATTTCTATCAATAAGTTTATTGCAAAAGTGGCTTCCGACATCAACAAACCAAACGGTCAAAAAACCATAAACCCAGAAGAAGTTCTTTCTTTTTTAGAAGAATTACCCGTGAATAAATTTTATGGCGTAGGGAAAGTTACCGCCGCAAAAATGTATAATTTAGGGATTTTTAAAGGCAACGATTTAAAGCAAAAATCACAGGATGAATTAACCCAATTATTTGGTAAATCTGGGGTACATTATTATCATATTGTTCGAGGCATTCACAATGGCGAAGTACAGCCAAACCGCATTCGAAAATCCATGGCTGCCGAACGAACGTTTACTGAAAATATTTCTTCGGAAATTTTTATGCTAGATCGATTAGAGATCATTGCTGACGAGTTAGAAAAACGAATGAAAAAATCCAACACCCAAGGAAAAACAATTACACTAAAAATAAAATATTCAGATTTTACACAACAAACCAGAAGTAAAACCAAGGCGTTTTTTATGCAAACGAAAAGCGATTTTTTTCCCGTAGTGAAAGAGTTGCTATTTCAAGAAAAACTAGAAAATTCGGTTCGTTTATTGGGGCTTTCTTTTGGGAATCTAAATACCGAAAAAACCCTCCCGGTATGGGTGCAATTAAAGTTTGATTTTTAAAAAAAATAGATGCGTATAGAAAAAAGTAACACGAAAGATATAGACGAGATTTTTAGACTTTATGAATTGGCAACAGCGTTTCAAAAAACAAAAAACTGCGTGCTTTGGCCACCCTTTTCTCGGGCCATGGTTGCCACAGAAATCGAAGAAGGAAGGCAGTTTAAATTATTGATAAATAATGAAATAGCCTGTGTTTGGGCCATTGCATTTGCAGATCCATTAATTTGGAAAGAGAAAAATAAGGAGGCAGCCATATACCTTCACAGAATTGCAACAAGTCCTGGATTTAGAGGAAATAACTTGGTAAATACGATTGTTACTTGGGCTAAAATCTATGCCAAAAACCATCAAAAAGACTATATACGAATGGACACGGTGGGTGAAAATTTAGGGCTTATTAAGCACTATAAGGCCTGTGGTTTTTATTTTTTAGGCCTTTCTAAATTAAAAACAACAACCGGTTTACCAGCACATTATGCCAATGCAGTGGTAAGTTTGTTTGAAATGGGGGTCGATTAAATTTTGTGATAACAAACTTATAGAAGGAATATTTTATCAATAAGATGAGCATAAAAGGGCCCAGAATTAGTTGCAATATGACAAGAAGCAAAACGGTTGGAGTTTTGAAAATAAATTTTAAAAGAATAAAATGAATTATAGTTATTGGGAACTCAAAGAATGGTTTTCTAACATCGATTTTACGATAGTGGGTAGCGGAATTGTGGGCTTAAATTGTGCTTTAGCGCTTCAAAACAAGCATCCAAAAGCAAAAATTTTACTACTAGAAAAAGGAATGTTGCCACAAGGGGCAAGCACAAAAAACGCAGGCTTTGCTTGTTTTGGAAGCTTGTCTGAATTGATAGACGACTTAGAATCACATACAGAAGAGGAAGTATTTAATTTAGTTAAAAAGCGCTGGAAAGGATTAGAATTGTTGCGAAAGAATTTAGGCGATAAAAACATTGATTTTCAACAAAACAAGGGATTTGAATTGTTTCAAGAGTCTGATTTCTTTGAGAGCTGTAATACCAAAAAAGCAGGCATTAATAACTTGTTAAAACCGATTTTTAAAACCGATGTTTTTTCTGTATCCGACAATCATTTTAGGTTTCAAAATATTCATCAGCATTATAGTGTAAACAATTTTGAAGGTCAAATTAATACGGGGAAAATGGCAAGAGAATTGCTCTTTTTGGTGCAAAAAAATGGCGTTAAAATACTCAATACTATTCAGGTTGAAAGCTTTGTTGAAAAGGAAGAATACGTAGTGGTGAAAACCAATAAAATTGAATTTAAAACCCACAAACTATTCTTGGCAACCAATGGTTTTTCAAAAGAACTTTTAGAGGAAGAAGTAAAACCTGCAAGAGCCCAAGTGCTCATTACAAAACCCATCAAAAATTTACAGATTAAAGGGACTTTCCATTTAGAAAAAGGCTATTACTACTTTAGAAATATTGAGGATCGAATTTTGTTTGGAGGCGGAAGAAATCTCGATTTTAAAGGAGAAGAAACCACCCAATTTGGTCAATCGGGAATCATACAGCAGCAATTAGAAAAAATACTAAAAGAGACCATCTTGCCAGATACCCCTTTTGAAATAGAGCATCGTTGGAGCGGAATTATGGGCGTTGGAAATCAGAAAAAGGCCATAGTTAAACAAGTTTCAAAGCACGTTTTTTGCGGAGTTCGCTTAGGCGGAATGGGAATTGCCATTGGGAGTTTAGTAGGGAAAGAACTAGCAGAATTATTAGATGAATAGAGAAACTTCTACCTTAGCAGGTGCCGATAAAAAAAAGGAACAAGCGCAGACGGGATTATTTGACGTAATTGTTTTGGGTGGCGGTTTAGCCGGTTTGTGTAACGCCATTCATTTGTCAAAATTGGGTACAAAAGTCTTAGTAATAGAGAAAAACGAATACCCAAAACACAAGGTTTGCGGCGAATATATTTCCAATGAAGTATTGCCTTATTTAGCCTTTTTAGGGGTGAATCCATTTGATTTTGGCGCCGTAAAAATTGATGCCTTTCAATTGTCAACAATCAAAAGTAAGGTGGTTTCAGCAAATTTACCTTTGGGGGGCTTCGGAATTTCACGCTTTACTTTAGACCAGGTATTAGCCCAAAAAGCGATTGAGAATGGGGCCGTTATTTTGCAAGATTCAGTTATTTCAACTGATTTTAAAAACGATAGGTTTCGTGTAGAGACGAAAGAGAACCAATCTTTTAAAGCAAAAATAGCTATCGGTTCTTTTGGAAAACGCTCTTTACTAGACGTAAAAATGGAACGGGATTTTATTCAAAAAAAATCGCCTTATTTGGGCGTTAAAATTCATGTTAAAGGAGATTTTCCAAGCAATTTAGTTGCGCTTCATAATTTTAAAGGCGGCTATTGTGGCGTTTCTAAAGTTGAAAATGACACGATTAATTTATGTTATATCACTAGTTTCTCCTCTTTTAAAAAATATAAAAACATCGATGATTTTCAAGAAAAGGTGGTTTTTAAAAATCGGCATTTAAAAGAGATTTTTAATAAGTCTAGCAATGTTTTTAAAAGTCCCTTAACCATTAGTCAAATTTCTTTTGAAACGAAGAAGCCTGTTGAAAATCATATGTTAATGTGTGGCGATGCTGCAGGAATGATTCATCCGCTTTGCGGTAACGGAATGAGTATGGCGATTAGAAGTGCACAAATGGCCTCAAAATTAATTTTACAGTTTTTAAATAACGAAATAAAAACAAGGAACCAATTGGAAAAAAACTATATTGTTGAGTGGAATAGAAATTTTAAAAACAGACTAAAAGTAGGCCATTTTATTGCGGCACTATTCCGTCAAAATAAAATTTCAGAAGCGCTTTTATCAATCTTAAAAAGGCTTCCTTTTTTACTGCCAAAAATTATAAAACGAACACACGGAAAAGCAATGGAGGTTTAATGGATTTCTTTATTAACACAAAACATAGAACAGACAAAGAAGAACTGATGGATGATTTTTCTATCGGAGGAGAACTCTTGCGCGACACTTTAGATAAATTAGAGAACATTAATCGGTGGTTGGGGGGGAATCGAGTAACGGTAAAAGCATTGGAAAGGATTTTAAAAGATCATCCAAAGGAAAAAGAGCTTCGCATTGTTGATGTTGGCTGTGGCCATGGCGATATTTTACGCGATGTGGCCAAATTTGGGAGAAAGCACCAGTATAAAATGACCTTGGTGGGGGTTGATGCAAATCCTACCGCCATCGAATATGCCAATGAGCTTTCAAAAGACTTTCCCGAATTGTCCTTTGTTACCCAAGACATCTTTTCTGAAGAATTTAGTAAGAGACCCTACGACGTCTTGTTGGCTACACTCTTTTTTCACCACTTTAAAGAAGATGCATTAGTCTCATTTTTAGAAAAAAGCCTAAGATCGGCAACGATTGGTATTGTTGTGAATGATTTACACAGAAATAAAATGGCGTATTACTTGTTTCTGTTTTTGTCTATTTTTATCAGCAATAAAATGATTATAGAAGATGGACTCACCTCTGTACTTCGAGGATTTAAAAGAAATGATTTAGAAAGAATATCACAAAAATTGAATATAAAATCGAACATTAAATGGAAATGGGCTTTCCGTTTTCAATGGATATTACAAAAATAAGGCTATAAGAGATGAGTGTAAAAATAATATCGGTAGCAAAACAACTACCTAAGTATACAAGAAAAACGGCTGAAATTATTCCGTTTTTAAAATTGTGGATGCAGGAGCAAGATGAGCGTTTTCAGCGCAAAGTAATCAAACTTTTTGAGGGCGCTGGAGTTGATAAGCGGTATTCTATTATGGATGCAGAAGAAGTTTTTATGAACTCTACTTTTCAAGATAAAAACGATATTTACGTAAGAGAAATTACCGAGTTAGCCGAGAAATCGCTGGTAAAATCCTTGAAGAAAGCGAGTTTAAAATCCACCGATATCGATTATATTATTACGGTAAGCTGCACAGGAATTATGATTCCGTCTGTAGATGCTTATTTAATTAACCGTTTGCAAATGAAACAAGATATTGTGCGTTTGCCAGTAACAGAAATGGGCTGTGCTGCAGGAGTCTCTGGAATTATTTATGCAAAGAATTTTCTAAAAGCAAACCCAAATAAACGGGCCGTTGTTATTGCGCTAGAATCTCCAACGGCAACGTTCCAATTGGATGATTTTTCGATGACTAATATTGTAAGCGCCGCCATTTTTGGCGATGGCGCGGCGAGTGTAATTTTATCTTCTTATGAAGAAGACAAAGGGCCGAAAATTATAGATGAAGCCATGTATCATTTTTACGATTCTACCCAAATGATGGGTTTTAAATTGGTGAATTCAGGGTTGCAAATGATTTTAGACAAGGCCGTTCCAGAAACCATTTCTAGTCATTTTCCAGCGATTGTTCATCCATTTTTAAAGCGAAATAACCTAAGCATTGAAGATGTTAATCACCTGATCTTTCATCCTGGCGGAAAGAAAATAGTACAAACCGTAGAAGAATTATTTGGCGCTTTAGGAAAAAACATAGACGATACCAAAGAGGTGTTAAGGCTGTATGGCAATATGTCTAGCGCTACAGTATTATATGTTTTAGAGCGATTTATGGATAAGAAGTTGCCAAAAGGAGAACGCGGATTAATGTTGAGTTTTGGCCCCGGGTTTTCTGCACAAAGAATTTTATTAGAATGGTAAAAGAATTTCAAGACACAAATTATTGGGCATTAATTCTCGGAGGCTCTAGCGGGTTGGGTTTGGCAACTGCTAAAAAGTTGGCAAAACACGGAATGAATATTTGTATTGTTCATCGAAATTCTCGTGTGCAAACCCTCGCAATAGAAAAAGAATTTGATGAAATTAGAAAGGAAGATATTCAGTTTTTATCTTATAACCTCGATGCCTTTAATGCCGATAAAAGAGTCAAAATCATATCAGAATTACAGGAGGTTTTAGGAGAGAAAGCAAAAATTAGAACCTTGGTACACTCGGTAGCAAAAGGGAATTTAAAACCAATGTTTTCTGAGGAAGTGCTCGGTGGTGTTGAAGGGGCAGCCTTAAAAACCGATGATTTTCAAATAACCATTAATGCCATGGCCATTAGTTTGTATGACTGGTTTAAAGCAGTGTTTACGGAAAAATTATTTACCGAAGACGCAAGAATACTGAGTTTTACAAGTGAAGGAAATACCAAAGCATGGAAGAATTATGCCGCTGTCTCTGCGGCAAAAGTAACTCTGGAAGCCATTACTAGAAATATTGCATTAGAATTTGCACCCTTCGGGATTCGAGCGAATTGCATTCAAGCAGGTGTTACAAACACCGCTTCTTTGCGAATGATTCCGGGAAGTGAGGAAATTAAAAATCATTCTTTGAAACGAAATCCATTTGGAAAGTTAACGCAACCAGAAGATGTTGCCAATGTTGTTTATTTATTAAGTAAAGATGAAGCGAGTTGGATTAATGGAACCGTAATAAAAGTGGATGGCGGAGAAAGCTTGACGTAGCCCCTGATAGACGATGCCCCTTTTGCCCATTGCAATTTAGTTCGACAGGAATTCAAAGAAAAACCAAAATGAAACAAGAACAAATTATACACTATTTACCTTATCAGAAACCCTTTTTATTTGTCGATGAATTGACCGAGATTTCTAAAAATGGCGTTACGGGAAATTATACGTATACAGAAAGTGAGTTTTTTTATAAAGGACATTTTAAAGGTAATCCGATAACCCCGGGGGTCATTTTAACCGAGACCATGGCACAAATAGGGGTTGTGTGTTTGGGAATTTATTTGTTGAAAAATGAAATTTCTGAGGAGAAAAAACCTCAAATTGCGTTAACTTCTAATCAAATAGATTTTTTTTTACCCGTTTTTCCTAACGAAAAAGTACAGGTAATTTCTGAAAAGGAATATTTTAGATTTAACAAGCTTAAATGTGTGGTAAAAATGTTCAATGAAAAAAACGAATTGGTTTGTAGAGGTACTATTTCGGGGATGTTAATCGCCAAATAGAAGACATACAATTCAACATAAATGAAGCATCTATAGCGAGGTTTTGATTCTAGGGCTTAATCCCTGTAGAAATATGATCACCAGCCTGTCCCGGCAAGATAAAAAACAATAAGAAAGACCTATGAAAAACAGAGTGGTAATTACTGGTTTAGGGGTTGTAGCACCTAACGGTGTTGGAATTTCACAATTTACAAAATCAATCAAAGCGGGAACATCGGGAATTCGCTTCCATTCGAAGCTAAAAGAACTTAATTTCTCCTGTTGTATTGGAGGGATTCCAGAGATTTCCGAAGAAAAAAAAGCAGAATATTTAAGCCCGCTACAATTAAGAGGGTTTAATTCTTCCGGAATTTTATATGGGTGCATTGCAGGAATTGACGCCTGGAAAGACGCTGGGTTCTTCGTGGATGAAAACTCGGAATTAGACTTTAACAGCGGTGTTGTTTTTGGAACGGGTACCTCTGGAATTGAGAAATTTCGAGAAGCCATTTACAAGTTAGATGATAAGCAAGTACGTCGTTTAGGAAGTACGGTTGTGGTACAAACGATGGCTAGCGGTATTAGCGCCTATTTGGGAGGAATTTTAGGTTTGGGTAATCAAGTCACCACAAATTCTTCTGCGTGTACCACAGGAACAGAAGCCCTACTGTTGGGTTTTGAACGAATTAAAAATGGAAAAGCGAAAAAAATGTTAGTGGGGAGCTGTAGTGATGACGGCGCGTATATTTGGGGTGGGTTTGACGCCATGCGGGTAATGACTTACAAGCACAACGAATCGCCAGAAAAAGGATCAAGGCCTATGAGTGAAACAGCTTCGGGGTTTGTTCCCGGAAGTGGAGCTGGCGCAATGGTTTTAGAATCTTTAGAAAGTGCTTTAGAGCGAAAAGCAACTATTTATGCAGAGGTTTTAGGGGGCAATGTTAATTCTGGAGGGCAACGAAATGGGGGTACCATGACAGCACCAAACTCGATCGCAGTTCAAAAATGCATCGTAGATGCCTTGGCCGATGCAGCAATTTTGCCCAATGAAATTGATGCAATCAACGGACATTTAACAGCCACTTCCAAAGATGCACTAGAGATTGAAAACTGGACCCAAGCACTGGGGAGAAAAGGGGCTGATTTTCCGTATATAAATTCTTTAAAATCAATGGTGGGTCATTGTTTGGCAGCCTCAGGGGCTATTGAAAGCGTTGCAACAGTTTTACAAATCAAGGAGCAGTTTTTGTTTCCAAATATCAATTGTGAAGATATGCACCCAGATATTATAGCATTGATTGATAAAGAGAGAATTCCACAAAAAACCATGCAGAAAAACCTAAATATTATAGCAAAAGCAAGTTTTGGTTTTGGTGATGTAAATGCATGTGTTATCTTTAAAAAATATATGGATTAGCGGAAATAGGAAGGTTTATGCGGTTAAGGCAGGCATGAAAGCGAATCACAAAAAAAATAAAATGATAAAAGTAGACTTTATTTCAAAATTAAAAACAATTGTAAAACCCTACATTCAAGACGAAGAAGCGTTTGCAAATTTAAATGAAAACACCGATTTTATTAACGATTTAAAGATTAACTCGGCCAATTTGGTGGATGTTATTTTAGATGTGGAAGATGAATTTGACATCGAAATAGACAACGATTCTATGGAAAAAATGTTATCTGTAAACGCTGCAATTTCAATTATTGAAAGCAAACTCGCTGAAAAATGATAGGGAACGATATTGTTGATTTACGGCTGGCAAAAACACAGAGTAATTGGCAACGAAGCGGATTTTTAGAGAAACAGTTCACCAAAGAAGAACAAGTTGAAATTAAGCAATCGGAAAATGCTTTTTTGACCGTTTGGTTGCTCTGGAGCATGAAAGAAGCCGCGTATAAATGTGTGGTTCAAAAACAGCAAAAACGTTTTTTTAACCCCAAAAAATTTCAATGTTTTTTAACAGGTACTAAGCGTGGAACGGTGGTTTTTGGTACTGAAAGATATCAAACAAAATCAAGTATTTCAAAGGACTCTATTCATACCATTGCAACAAAGGAAAATAGGGGAGAAGTTACCTCTGAGTTCTTTGTCGTGGATAAACAGTCGTTCCAAAGTAATATCACAAACAACAAGTTGCTTTCTTTTTTTGGAGAGAACGTAGCGCTTCTAAAGAATGCAGTAGGCGTTCCTTATTTATATAAAAACAATACTAAATTAGCGGTTTCATTTTCCACGTCTCATCATGGAAGTTACGGCGGATTTGCAATTCTACACGAAGATGAATTTAAAAAAAGAACTTTTCAAACACTGCGAAAACTACGTGAATCAACGTTTACAAACTGTTGAAAACACCATTTCCTCTAATCAAAACGACTTGAGTTCTGAGACCAAAAGCTCTGCTGGCGATAAGCATGAAACCGGCCGTGCCATGCTGCAATTAGAAATGGAAAAAGCGGGCCAGCAATTAGTGATGATTCGTGATATGAAAAAAGTATTAGATAGAATTCAGCTCTTTAGTTTCTCGAAAACGGTGCATTTAGGAAGTGTTGTTTATACAGAAAAAGCTAATTTTTTTATAAGTATTTCTGCGGGAGAACTTCTCGTTTTTGGAAAATCATTTTTTGCGATATCACTCTCTTCTCCTATTGGGAAGTTGTTCCTAGGTAAGGAGGAAAATGACACTATTATTTTTAATGGGAACGCCATAAAAATTGCTAAAGTTGAATAATAACATCTCTTGCTTTTATCTAGAGAATAATTCTATTTCTTTATAAACCGAAAACCAACCTCACTTTTGTGTCTATTTCTAAATTAGCGTGGTGATTAAAAAGTACTCTTTGATGCTTAAATTCAGCTTCAATTAACCAATAAGAACCTTTAAAGTAAGCCTTTATAACGGTTGCTTCTACCCCCGATTCTTTCACTATTTTTATTTGATGTGGATATAATAAAACAGCAGTATCATTAATTTGTAACTCATTGACATCATCAAATAAGGAGGCAATATAGTTCTCTTTAGGGTTTTTGTAAGTTTCTAACGGAGAGCTGTTTACTAATATTTTTTTATCTCTTAAAACAATCAGTTGATCAGCAAAGGATAGGGCATCATTTTTATCGTGTGTGGCTACAATACAGGCGATGTTTTGTTCTTTTAAATAGGTAAAAAGGCTTCTACGGAGTGCGTTTTTTCTAAAATTATCTACTTGACTAAAGGGTTCGTCTAGCAATAATAGTGCGGGTTCTTTTGCTAAAGCTCTCGCGATGGCAACTCGTTGTTGTTGTCCGCCACTTAGATACCGTACTTTTGTGTTCGCAAAAGCTTCCATTTCAATAACTTTTAAGAGCTCCTCGGTTCGTTTTTTCGAGTCTTTTGGGTGAAAACGAGATAGGAATTTTGCAATGTTTTCTGCAACAGAAGTAAAAGGCATTAAATCAAAATCTTGTGCAAGGTACTTGAATGACTCAAAGCCAGGAACTAAATTATATTTCGGTCCTAAAATTGGAGTTTCATTCCAAAAAAGGGTCCCTTGATCTGCGTCTAATAAACCGTAGATTAGTTTTAATAAAGTCGATTTTCCACAACCGCTTTCCCCCATTATAGAGGTGTGCTTGCCAGGCGCTACAGAGAAAGAAATGTTTTCTAAAACAGGCTTGTCTTCGTGATACTTAAAGGAAATATTTTTGACTTGTAGCATGCTACAAAAGTATGGTTTATCGCGATTAAAAAAAGTTTTCTAGGGTGTTTTTCACTTCTCAAAGCATTCGAAAGATCCTTTTCTTTGCAAATAACTAATTTAAACTAGGTTCCTATTTATCGATAGTGCTGCTGAGCATGCTGAAGGACATTTTATTTTTCTATTTTCATGTTTAAAAAAAACCGACATTTTAATGTCGGTTTTTTTCTTATAAGAAAGCGCAATCTTACCTAAGTCATAAAAACTAAAGACACGGGGTGTTTTACCAAATTCTAACTCTTTCCTCTGGTTTTAGATACATTTTATCGCCTTCTTTTACATTAAAAGCCTCGTAAAAAGCATCTACATTTTTAAGTGGCATATAGGCTCTGTACATTCCTGGAGCATGGGTATTTGTCATGATTAAGTTTTTTAGAGCTTCATCGCGCATTTTGGTTCTCCAAATAGTTCCCCAAGAAAGAAAAAAGCGCTGTTCTGGAGTATACCCATCTACTTTTTCAGGGCGTCCATTTTTGCTTAAGAAAATCTGTAAGCCTTCATAAGCGGCTTGCACACCACCTAAATCTCCAATGTTTTCGCCTAAAGTGTATGCGCCATTTAAATGCAGACTATCGATTGCGATAATTGTACTATATTGATCTATTAGTTTTTTTCCAACCACAGTAAATTTTTCTGAATCTTCGTCTGTCCACCAATTTTTTAAGTTTCCATCGCCGTCAAAACGAGCGCCAGAATCATCAAAACTATGAGAAATTTCGTGTCCAATTACGGCGCCAATTCCACCATAATTTACCGCTTCATCTGCTTTATAATCATAAAAAGGAGGTTGTAAAATGGCTGCTGGAAATACGATTTCATTGTTTACGGGATTAAAGTAAGCATTTACCGTTTGAGGAGACATGCCCCATTCGGTTCTATCGACTTCTTTTCCTAATTTCGCCATGTTAATATGATAGTTCCATTTAGAAACATTCGTGGCATTTTTAAAATAAGAACCGCCTTTTTCTAAGCCTTGTACTTCTAAGGCTGAATAATCTTTCCATTTGTCTGGATAGGCAATTTTAACGGTTAATTTATGTAATTTCTCTAAGGCTTTTTCTTTGGTTCCTTCACTCATCCAAGGCAATTGCGCAATTCTAGCTTCGAAACCAAGCATTACATTGTCAATCATTTCTTTTGCTTTTTGCTTTGCTTCTGGCGGAAATTTTTCATCGACATATAATTTCCCTAAAGCTTCACCAACTGCGCCGTTTAAATTGGCTAAAGCGCGTTCATCTCTTGGTCGCTGTTTTTTGGCACCACGCATTTCTTTGCTATAGAATTCCCAGTTTGCCGTTTCTAAATCGGAAGTCAATAAACCTAAAGATGTATTAATCGTGTTCCAACGCAATAATAATTTAATGTCTGCGATAGAGCGATTGGTGAAAACTTCACTCATGGCTTTAAAATACCCAGGATCTGTTACAATTATTCTATCGAGGTCTGCAACGCCAATACCCTTTAAATGGGCACTCCAATCTATAGCAGGTGCCAATATTTGAAGTTCAGCAACACTCATTGGGTTGTACATTTTTCGGGTATCTCTTCGATCTTCTTTGGTCATCATGGGTGCTGCCAAACTCTTTTCAAAAGCCACAATTGTTGCGGCATTCTTAAGAGCTAAAGCATCGTCATCACCAAATTCCTTTAACATTTTGGCAACAAATTCTTGGTATTTTTCTAATTTGTCTTTTACTTTGTCATCTACATAATAATCTCTAGACAGACCCAATCCGCTGGCGCCTAAGTAGCCCGCATATTGACTACTATTTTTTAAATCATTAAAAACGCTAAACCCATATAAACCGCCACCACCATAGGGAGCCATATTGGTTAAATAGGTTTCTACATCTTTCTTGTTTTTAATTTGATCTACTTTTGCTAAAAAGGGCATTATAGGTGCTTTTCCTTGTTTATTTCTAGCCACAGTATCCATAATTGTTTGGTAATAGTTTACTGCTTTTTCTTGGTCTGAATCGATCTCATTGCCATTCGCATCCTTTACTTTTGGAAACTTTTTTTCTTGAATGGCTTGGTTTAAAATTCCCAAGACATCTGCATCTGTTTTTTTACGAAGCTCATTAAAGCCACCCCAAGAAGTTTGATCATCTGGAATTTCTGTATTGTCTAGCCAGGTGCCGTTTACATGCCTAAAAAAATCATCTGCTGGTTTTACGGTAGTATCCATGTTTTCTATGGCAATACCCACAGATTTTTCAGTTTTGCAGGCAAAAAGGCCCAAAGAGGCCGCTGCAGAGATAAAAAGTACTTTTTTAATTGTTTTCATTGGTTGAGGTTTGATTATTTGATTTATTTGTTTTTTTTAGCCTTTAATATTAAGATTTTATTTTGATTTTAGGCGGGTTTGGCAAGCGGTCAAAACCCATATTGAACAAGGTAAATCCAAAAATATCTGAATATTGCTCAATGGTTTTTTCCACGGGTGTTCCTGCGCCATGGCCCGCATTGGTTTCAATTCTTATTAAAACAGGGGCATCTCCTGTTTGTTTTTCTTGCAGTTCTGCTGCAAATTTAAAACTATGTGCGGGTACAACTCGATCATCGTGATCTCCTGTTGTTACTAAAGTTGCTGGATATTTCATCCCTTTTTTCACATTGTGAACGGGAGAATATTTTTTTAAATAGGTAAACATTTCTTTGCTTTGTTCCGCTGTACCGTAATCGTACGCCCAGCCTGCGCCTGCAGTAAATGTATGATAACGCAACATATCTAAAACCCCTACTGCCGGCAGTGCCACTTGCATTAAATCGGGTCGTTGCGTCATGGTTGCTCCCACTAATAATCCTCCATTGGAACCGCCGCGAATGGCTAAAAAGGAAGAGGAAGTATAGTTGTTTTCGATTAAATATTCTGCGGCAGCAATAAAATCGTCAAAAACATTTTGCTTTTTTAACTGTATTCCCGCATCGTGCCATTTTTTACCATATTCTCCACCTCCACGAAGATTGGGAACGGCATATACCCCACCTTGTTCCATCCAAACAGCATTTGCAATACTAAAGTTTGGTGTTAGGCTAATGTTGAACCCTCCATAACCATATAAAATAGTAGGGTTTTTCCCGTTTAATTCGACTCCTTTTTTATGGGTGATAATCATCGGAATTTTGGTACTGTCTTTTGAAGGATAAAAAATTTGGGTACTAACGTAGTCATTAGCATTAAAATCGATGGCTGGTTTCCAATAAGATTCATACGTACCCTTTATTGGATTTATAATAAATGTGGCGCTAGGCGTATTGTAATTTGTAAAGGAAAAATACAATTCTTTTGCGTCTTTTTTTCCACTAAACCCATCTGCAGAGCCTATTCCAGGCAATGCAACCTCTCTAATTAATGTTCCGTCAAAATCATATTGATATACTTTTGAAATGGCGTCTATCATATATTCTGCAAAGAAATAGCCTGCGCCTGTTGAAACACTTAATACATTGTTTGTTTCTGGAATAAAATCTACCCAGTTTTCTGGAGTTGGATTTGACGCATCTACCGTGATTAGCTTTTTATTGGGTGCTTGCAAGTTGGTAACAATGTATAATTTACTTTCACGATTTTCAATTATATAAGAGTCACTATCAAAATTATTTAAAACATTGATTAATGGTTCGTTTTCATTAGATAAATCTTGAATAAATAATTTATTGCCAGAGGTTGAGGTCGAGGCGCTGATTACCAAAAACCGGTTGTCTTCGGTAACATAGCCACTAACATACCGATGTTTTTCATCGGCTTTAGCACCGAAAATAAGAGTGTCTGTTTTTTGAGCGGTTCCTAATTTGTGGTAATATAATTTGTGTTGGTCTGTTTTTGCAGACAACTCGCTCCCTGTTGGTTTGTCATAACTTGAATAGTAAAATCCGTCATTTTTAAACCAAGAAATTCCTGAGAATTTTACATCGATTATGGTATCTTCTTTGATGGTTTTAGAGGCGGTATCCATTACAATAATTTTGCGCCAATCAGATCCTCCTTCGGAAATAGAATAGGCAGCGGTGTTCCCATCTTTTGAAAAGCTCAATGAACCTAGAGAAGTGGTGGCATCTTTAGAAAAGGTGTTAGGGTCTAGAAAAACTTCAGCTTCTTCATTTTCTTTTTGTCTGTAAACAACATATTGATTTTGCAATCCATCGTTTTTATAAAAATAGGTATAATCTCCCTCTTTAAAAGGAGCGCTAATCTTTTCGTAATTCCACAATTCAGATAAACGTTCTTTGAGTTGTTTTCTATACGGAATATTGTCTAAATAATTAAAAGTAACCTCGTTTTCTGCTTTTACCCAGGCTTCGGTTTCTGTGCTTCGATCGTCTTCTAACCAACGATAATTATCGATTACCTCCGTGTTAAAAAGAGTGTCGATTACTGGGGTTTTTGTAGTTTCTGGATACTTCACGTCAATATTTCTTTGTTTGATTTCTTCTTTGCAAGAAACAAAAATTGCACTGGCAAAAAGAAGAAAAATGAGTTGTTTATTCATTGTTTATAAAACGGAGATTAGTTCCAAAGTTAGAATAAAAAAGAGACGTTTTGGGATTATATGATATAGATTTCATAAGTTTAACGTTCTTTTTAACACTTAAGTTAGATAAAGTGTAATTTAAAAAGACAAAAACCACTACTTTCGCCAAGGCATTTTTGAAGTACATCAAAAACAGAATTTTAAAAAGTAAAACCGGTCTACATTCGAGGCTGGTACTACCTTAAAAAAAGTATTTATTATGACAGAAAAATTAACTAAAAAAGAGTTTCTAGAAAAGGTTTTTAATTATGAAGTAAACCAAGATTGGACTTTTGAAGGAAATGTGCCAGCAGTGATTGATTTTTATGCAGATTGGTGCGGGCCCTGTAAAGTGATTGCTCCTATTTTAGAGGAGTTAAGCGAGGAATACGGAGATAAATTAACAATTTATAAAATAGATACCGAAGCAGAACAAGAATTGTCTGCCGCTTTTGGAATTAGAAGTATTCCGTCTATGTTGTTTTGTCCTATGGAAGGGCAGCCAGAAATGGCAAATGGTGCCTTACCAAAAGCCGAATTAGAACGCATTATTGCCGATGTTTTAGAGGTTGAAAAATAAGAATAACCGCTTTTAAATTAGAGATCTGTTTAAGAGGCCTCATGATTAAAAGAATCGATTTTTTTTAATTCGAGCAAAAAATAAAAGGAGAAAGAACTCAAAAACTATTTTTTGGGTTTTTTTATGTTGAAACCTTATACCCAAGATCTCTATGCATCAAAAAATTATGTATATATTTGGTTTTGAAATTGATTGACTTCTTAGCAGGCAAGGTGTTTATATTAAGAGAGGTGAATAGGTTATTTTTTGCGAGCATTTACAAAAGACAAAAACATGGGAAATCAGAAATTATACAAAGGTTCTTTGCAAACCATCATTTTAAAATTGTTAGCGCAAAACAATAAAATGTATGGTTATGAAATTACGCAATATGTAAAGGAGCTTACTAAAGGCGAATTACAAATTACAGAAGGCGCTTTATATCCTGCGCTGCATAAATTGGAAGCCGATGGCTTGCTCGATGTAGAAGTTGCAAAAGTGGGAAACCGCCTTAGAAAGTATTATAAGCTTACGGAAAGCGGCTCTAAAGAAACTGCTAACAAATTAGCAGAAATGCAAGAGTTTTTAAAAACCATGCAACAGTTGGTAAACCCTAGATTTAGTTTAGACTAAAATGGCAGCCATGGAATTAACAGCAACACAAATTGAAAGAATTGAACACTATTTAAATAGGAAGCACGTGAAGCATGTGGATATTAGAATAGAAGTTTTAGACCATATTATTTTAGACATAGAGGCTCTTATTGAAAAAGAGAACAAAGATTTTGAAACTGTTTTTTATACGGTCACTAGTCAATGGAATACACAGTTTGCAGAAACATCAAGTTCTCTTTTTGGAATAGGTTTTATTGCGCCAAGAATATTGATTCATAAAGCCAAAGGAATATATAGAACCTATTTTTTTATGCTTATCGCCTCTTACTTCTTGCCCTTAATCTTTTTTAGTTATATGGATTATTCTTTTTCAGAATTGGCTCAATTTTATGTTAATAAATTGCTTCATATCGCCGCAATTTTCTTTGCTAGTTTTTTTCTTTTTCTATTAATCAAAAAAGAGAGATCAAAGCTGAAAACAACCTATAGTTTTCTATTAAAAACTCAAAGTATGGCCATTTTTATTGGTTTATTTTGTGTTTTTACGGCTAATTTTTTTGATAAAAATGGAGCCTTTAACCCAATTTCAATAGGACTTTTAATTGCTTTTGTGTATACAACTTTGGTCTATTTTTACTTTTATATAAAACATAAACAAGCGGTTAATACCTACAAAATTTTATAACTAATGGAATTTACAGTAGAACAAGGTGGTGTCATGAAGCTCACCGATACTCAAATACAAGAACTCTACAAGTTTGTACGGCAACATTATGTCGTGTTTTATGATGTGCAAACCGAATTGGTAGATCATCTCGCCAATGATATTGAAACTATTTTTATAGAAAATCCTCAGTTATCATTTGAAAAGGCCAGAGATCTTTCCTTTAAAAAATTTGGTATTTTTGGTTTTATGGAGGTTATTGAAAGCAGACAAAAAGCCATGAACAAGAAGTATGCAAAAATTCTATGGAGGTTTGCTAAAGAGTGGTTTACGCTGCCTAAAATCATTATTACCGCCACTGTTTTTTTATTCTTTTTTAGCCTTTTACAATTTAAATATGCACAGTATATTATTTTTGGATTACTCGCAGTATTACTAATTTTTGAGATGGTTAAAGTTTTTAGCCATAGAAAGGAACACAAAAATAAAAAAGAAAAGAAAGAGAAGGTGTTTTTATTGGAGTCCATGATTGGAGACGCCCGAAATGGCTCTACAGGGTTCACTTCTATTTACCTTTTTAATTCTTTGCAGCTAGTAAATTTTAATGTGAGTTCTTTAGCAACATCTTGGATTTTTCTCATTTCCATTTTTTTGACGCTACTGTGCATCTTATTTTATATATCTAATTATGTAATGCCTCAAAAAGCAGAAGAATTATTAGAAGAAACCTATCCAGAATACAAATTTGTAAAACAAATATGATCTCAATGGCAGTTATTTGTAATAATTCTCAAAATTGCTTAGTAAGAAGGCGGTCAACTAAAAATAATAATTTATTTAACGTATACAAACCAATTTTATGATTTTACACTTTTTAAAACTAGAATGGAAACAATATTTCCGCTCTTCCTATTGGCAAAAAAGCATGGTGCTCAATATTTTATTAGGATTTTTTGCACTCTACGTTATCGCGATGTTTCTTATCGTGGGCTTTCAAGGCTATTTTATTCTAAAAAAACAGTTTCCTACGCAAGACCCATTAAAAATAGTCAATTCATTTTTGCTGTTTGCCATTGTTGGCGATTTGCTCTTTAGGTATTTAATGCAAAAATTGCCCGTAATGAATATTAAACCCCTGCTCATTTTGCCCATTAACAAAAGCAAACTAGTTCATTTTGTCTTGGGAAAGTCGGCCTTGTCATTTTTTAATATAATGAGCCTGTTTTTCTATATTCCTTTTTCGATGGTATTAATCAAAGAAGGCTATAGCACAAAGGGTGTATTGGGTTGGTTGTTTTTAATGATTGTATTGATACAGTGCGCTAATTTTTTAAATTTTTTAATCAATAAAAGTAAAAGTGCCTTTGCTGTTTTAACCGCTATTTTGGTAGGCGGATTTTTAGCACAACGGTTTGAGGTTTTTAATGTCGCATCTACGGTTGGTCAGGCCTTTGATGCTGTCTATCAAAATCCGCTGTATGCTTTCTTTAGCGTTATCTTATTGATGGTGTTATATCGATTGAATTATGTGCAATTAAGAAATCAAGTGTTTTTAGATGAAGCTGTTTCTCAAAAAGTGAAAATAGCGAATGCTACCGATTTGTCTTGGGCAGATAAATTGGGTGATATGTCCCCGTTTATAAAAAACGATTTGCGCCTAATAATGAGAAATAAGCGCACAAAGTCTTCCTTTTTCATCTTGATTATTGGTCTTTTATATGGCTTGATCTTTTATCCAAACCCGGCATATGCCAACATGGAATTTTTCTATGCCTTTATTGGTATTTTTTCAACAGGGGCCTTTTTAATCAATTTCGGACAATTTATTCCTGCTTGGGACAGTGGTTATTACAAATTGCTAATGAGTCAGAACTTTAAATATGGGCGGTATTTAGAATCAAAATTCACTTTAATGTCTATTAGTGTAATTATTCTTTTCGCTCTAGGCATTCCTTATGTTTATTTCGGATGGAAAATTCTTGTGGTACACTTTGCTGCGATGGTTTACAATATTGGCGTTAATGCACATATCATTATGTATGGAGGATCCTTTAATCGAAAAAAAATAAATTTAGATCAAAAGGCCGCATTTAATTATCAAGGAACTGGCGCTGTACAATGGCTTATAGGGATTCCTTTAATGGCTTTGCCCATGGGTTTATTTGCATTGATAAATTATTTAATGAATTTCGAAATCGCTGCGGCAGTACTCGCTCTTTTAGGATTTGCTGGAATTGGTTTACATAAAAAAACAATGAGGCTGATTACTCAAAAATACCAAGCTTCAAAATATAGTATGATTCACTCTTTTGATCAAGAAAATTAAAAAAATATCTTATGATACAAACAAGTCAACTTTCAAAAAAATACGGACAAGCAGAAGTCTTAAATATTGCCAATCTAGAAATTCCACGCGGCCAAAGTTTTGGTTTGGTGGGAAATAATGGTGCTGGAAAAACAACCTATTTTAATTTATTATTGGATTTAATTCGGCCAACCACGGGAACTATTGTAAACCATGAAATTCAAGTAAATACAAGTGAAGATTGGAAAAATTTTACAGGGTCGTTCATCGATGAATCTTTTTTGATTGGATACTTAACTTCTGAAGAATATTTTGAATTTATTGCCAACTTACGAAAAGTGAACCAAGCAGATCTTAGCACTTTTCTGTCTCAGTTTGATGAAATTTTTAATGACGAAATTATCGGCAAGAAAAAATACTTACGAGATTTAAGCAAGGGAAATCAGAAAAAGGTAGGAATTGTGGCAGCATTAATAGGAAACCCTCAAGTAGTTATCTTAGATGAACCCTTTGCCAATTTAGACCCTACAACTCAAATAAGGTTAAAAATAATATTAAAGGAGCTCACGAATCAAAAAGAAGTCACTTTGCTTATCTCTAGCCACGATTTAAGTCATGTTACAGAAGTTTGTGAGCGAATTGTTGTGTTAGAGAAAGGAAAAGTAGTAAAAGATACGGAAACGTCTCATGCAACTTTGCAGGAATTAGAAAATTATTTTACAGAGATGGCGGGTTAAAAAGCGAAATTTTGAGTGAATTTTTAATAATTAAGAAAGTGCAGTATGGCTTTTCTATTTTTATTGCTATTTTTACGAACTTATTTATACTTTTTTACCGTAAAATTAGTTGTAGATAAGTGTATGAGATTTATGAAACTTCCATAACTAATAGTCGATACCCAAAGGGTTGATTATATGGAAGCCATATTCTTGTGCTAAGCCTTTTCCTTGAGCACTTCGAAATACTTCGACGAAGCTCAGTTCAGGTGTCAGTGTAACACTTGGCGAAGGATGTCGCAGGGTGACCATTGAGAAACAATAAATATAAACACATGAAAAATAGCAATAAAATACTTTTTTTAATTGGTTTTTGTGCCATTGCATTTGCGTGTTCTACTAAAAAAAACACCTTTCTCACCAGAAGTTACCACTTGGTAACTACAAAATACAACGTGGTCTTTAATGGAAAAGAAGCATTTAATGAAGGGATTCTAAATATAAACAGTAATTATGAAGATGATTATTTTTCTCAATTGCCCATAGAGCCTATTGAATTTGAGGAATTAGAAATAGAAATGCCAAAACTTGATAGAGGGGGGTTTTCAGGTTTTGATAAAAAAGAGGAAGAAGAAAAAAAGGAGCTAACGCTGTTTGATCGAGCAGAAGAAAAGGCGGTAAAAGCGATTCAGTTGCATTCCATAAATGTTCAGGGTCGAGAACGTAATTCTCAGATTGATGACGCGTATTTATTATTGGGGAAGTCTCGCTATTATTTACAACGTTTTGTGCCAGCAATAGAAGCATTTAATTATATTATTGCCAATTATCCCAATGCGAGTTTAATTAATGAAACAAAGATTTGGCGCGCTAAAGCAAACATCCGTATGGAGAACGAAAAGTTGGCCATACAGTCTTTAAAGTTTTTAATTAACAATCAAAAAGGGGAAGCTGCACTTCCGGAAGAAGTTCAAGAACGGGCGCATACCGCTTTAGCGATGGCTTATGTTCAAACCGATAGTATTCAGCATGCCATAGAAGAACTAAAATTAGCAACACAAACGCTAAACGATAGAGATCAAGGAGCAAGGAACTTGTTTGTTCTTGGGCAGATGTATAGTGCTCAAAATAAGAAAGATTCAGCCGCTTTTGTGTTTTACCGATTAGCCGAGTTTAAAAAAGCGCCTTATAAATATAAGATTCATGCGAATATTGAATTGGCAAGAAATTTTCCTCAAGACTCTTCCGCTTTTGAAATGATTGCAAGATTACAAGAGTTAATTGAAAGCCGAAAGAATAGATCTTATTTGGATGAGTTGTATTCCCAAAAGGCCCTTTTACAGGAAAGGAACGGTAATGTTTCTGATGCAATTATGAACTATAATAAATCGTTAAGAGCCAATAATGCAAGCGATAAACAGAAAACGTTTACCTACGAAAAATTAGGGGATTTATATTTTTCTGCCAATAATTATATCTTAGCAAACACCTATTATGACAGCGTTTTAAAGGCCGCAAATGGGAATCTAGATTTGCGAATAAGGCGCGTAAAAATAAAGTCGAAAAACTTAACATCCTTAGTTGAAAACGAGGAAATTGTTAGCGTAAATGACAGTGTTTTATCTCTCGCTTCTTTATCTCAAGAAGATCAAAAAGCCTATTTTGAAGCCTATATTGAAAAAATAAAAAAGGCAGACGAAGAGAGTGCACAACAGCAATTAAATCAACTTGCTTTCGGGAATTCTATTATGGATTCGAACAACAAGGGGAAATGGTATTTTTATAACGACCAATCTTTAAGTTTTGGAAAGGTTGAGTTTCAAAAAGTTTGGGGAAATAGAGTGTTAGTAGACAATTGGCGCTGGTCTGATAAAGTATTGGAAAACAAAAGTAAAACAGATTCTGTCATAGAAAATCAAGGACTTCCTCGTTACGATTTAAGCACTTATTTAGAAAAAATCCCTAAAGACAATAAGGTTTTAGACTCTTTAAAAATTAACAGAAATCAGGCACTCTTTGAGTTGGGATTAATTTATAAAGAGCAATTTGAAAATCCGATTTTGGCGATTGAGCGATTAGAACGCCTAAAAACACTTAATGAAGACAAGGAGTTAGTATTACCCATTTACTATAACTTATATCAATTATATACCACAACAGAAAATATAGAAAAGGCCACGTTGAATAAGAACGGGGTATTAACTAATTTTCCAGCATCGATCCAAGCCCAAATAATTCTGTATCCAAATCAAGAGACTACAGAAGAGAAGGTAAGCAGTGAGACGGAAGAAAGGTATAAAGAAGTTTATTATTTATACAAAGATAAAAAGTATGAAGAAGTAGTCGCAACTGTTGAAGAAATGTTATTGGAGGTTAAAAATTCAATTTTAATTCCTAAATTTGAACTATTAAAGGCTTATGCAATAGGTAAATATAAGGATCAAAATTCATTTAGAATAGCGTTAGAATATATTGCCCTTAGTTATCCGAATACATTTGAGGGAAAAAAAGCACAAGAACTGGTTTCACAAATACAGAAGTAAAATGATGCGAAATAAAGACCATAAATCAAGCAAAGAAACAGAAAGAAATGTTGTTGCGAGAAATACCAAAATAATTGGCGATATTAACTCTGAGGGCGATTTTAGGATTGATGGAACCTTAGAGGGAGCGTTAATTACAAACGGCCGTATTATTATTGGTGCAGAAGGATTTGTTAAGGGAAATGTGACGGCATCAAATGCAGATATTGAAGGAAAATTTTCTGGACACTTACAGGTTGAAAATACACTAAGCTTAAAGGCCTCTGCTTTTATTTCTGGTGAAGTCGCTATTGGGAAGTTATCTATAGAACCAGGGGCCATTTTTAATGCAACTTGCACAATGAAAGGAACTGTAAAAGAACTCAATCACCAAAATGACCAAAAAAAATTCTCCGAAAAAACAGCCCAATAAAGGAATACGCCTTGCAGGAGCAGGGTTACAAATGGGCGCAACTATTTATTTGGGGTTTCTTTTAGGGGAGTGGTTAGATGCTAAATTTACACTTCATTTTTTAACAGAAACAATTACATTATTGGCCATTTTTTTAGCCATGTATTCATTGATTAAACAGGCAAATAAAATTAATGAATAAAGATCTTTTTACTTACATTTTTACCTTTGTCGTTTTGTTTTTTGGGGGGGGTTACACGCATCAACTCCTTCTTGAAAAACAAGCGATTATTTTGCCTTTTTCTTTGGAGAAAATTTACCTATTTCACGCATCTTTTTCACTAATTATTTGTGCTAATTTACGCGTCATTTGTACTGTTGATAAACTTTTGCCACAAGTTGGTTTTATCTATTTAACGACATTGTTAATTAAGCTAATTTTGTTTGGAATTTTTTTCTACAATCCAATATTCACTATAGAAAAACTAAGTCTATCAGAAAAAATATCCTTGCTTATTCCCGTCTTTATTTTTTTGTTAACAGAAGCCGTTTTTGCCGTGAAAATTTTAAACAAAAACAATTAAAAAAAAGTTTGTTGTTTTAATTTATTACTTATCTTTGCGCGGAATTTAGAACGCCGAATTTTTGATTATAATACCAATGAAGATAGCAAAAAAGTCTTTAACGTTTTTTACAATTTTATGTTTCCTGTTAGGTGCAATTAGTAGTTTTGGGAGCAATTCCGAGAAGTTGCCACAAAGCGGAGGTCAAATAAGTACTGGTGACCAAGTGAAAGAATACATTCTTCATCACATAAAAGATTCTCACGATTTTTCATTATTTTCTTATACAAATGATGACGGAAAGCGAAAGCATTTTGGGTTTCCGTTACCCGTTATTATATGGACAAGTAATGGGTTAAGTGCATTTATGTCATCAGAATTTCATCACAACGATGATGGTCATGTAATTGTTGAAAAAGACGGTTTAAAATTCGCTAAAATTCACAGTAAAATATATGAGTTAGATGCACAAGCGTCTAGCATTTCCTTTGATGAAGCCCATAATGCTACGAATGCACATAAACTTATTGATTTTTCAATTACGAAGAGTGTTTTTGGTGTTTTAATAGTTGGTTTGTTAATGTTGTTTTGGTTTTCAAGATTAGCAAAGCAGTATAAAACAAGAAATATCCCTAAAGGATTTGGACGTGTTTTAGAACCATTAGTAATTTACGTAAGAGATGAAATAGCAAAGCCAAATATTGGCGAAAAGCACTATAGAAGATTTACAGGGTATTTATTAACGGTGTTTTTCTTTATTTGGATTCTAAACTTAGCCGGTTTAACGCCGTTTGGTTTTAATGTAACGGGTCAGTTGGCAGTGACAGCTTGTTTGGCTATTTTCACCTTAATAATTTATACCGCAAGCGGGAATAAGCATTATTGGCAACACATTTTATGGATGCCGGGTGTCCCTATTTTAATTCGTCCTGTTTTGGCAGTGATCGAATTAGCAGGAGCCTTTTTAATCAAGCCGTTTTCATTATTAGTACGTTTGTTCGCAAACATTTCAGCAGGTCACATTGTGGTAATGAGCTTAATCGCAATTATGTTTACTCTAAAAGACACTTTAGGTGTTGCAGGAGCTACCGTATTGTCTTTAGTATTATCATTTTTTATAACATTAATTGAAGTTTTGGTTGCTTTTTTACAGGCCTATATTTTTACGATGCTTTCTGCATTGTTTATAGGGATGGCTGTAGAAGAACATGCGGAGGTTCATTAATACAAATTTGTTTAATTTAATATAAATACAGTTATTATGTACAATTTAATTGGAGCAGGATTAATCGTAATCGGAGCAGGAATTGGGTTAGGTCAAATTGGAGGAAAAGCAATGGAAGGTATTGCTCGTCAACCAGAAGCGACAGGAAAAATTCAAACAGCAATGATTATTATTGCAGCACTTTTAGAAGGTTTAGCTTTTGGAGCGTTATTCTTAGGGAAATAATCCAAACAAAACAAAAAATAGGATTCTGTAACGGTTGGTTACAGAACCTATTTTTAACATTAAACAAAAAGAAAAAAATTAACTTAGTAGTAGAATGGAAACATTATTAAACGATTTTTCACCGGGGTTATTTATAGTTCAAACTTTTTTATTATTGGCCTTAATTGGGTTGATGGTAAAGTTTGCTTGGAAACCAATTTTAAACTCTTTAAGCGATAGAGAGCAAGGAATTGAAAGCGCATTAGAATCTGCAGAAACGGCGCGTAAAGAAATGCAAAACCTGCAATCGGATAATGAAAAATTAATCAAACAAGCAAGAACAGAAAGAGACGCAATGATGAAGGAGGCAAGAGAGATTAAGGAATCGATCATTGCTGAAGCGAAAGAGGAAGCTAAAGAAGTTACTTCTGCGTTAATTGAAAAAGCACAAGCGTCTATTGAACAAGAAAAACAAGCTGCAATTGCTGAATTAAAAAAGCAAGTTGCAGATTTATCTATAGAGATTGCAGAATCTATATTAAAAAAGGAATTATCATCTACCGCAGATCAACTAAAGTTAGTTGATCACATGTTAGAAGAAGTTACTTTAAACTAAAAGCAGATGAAAGACGGAAGACCTGCACTACGTTATGCCAAAGCAATATTAAATCTTGCAAAAGACACGAAGTCTGAAACTTCAGTGAATGATGATATGCAATTTATTGCAAAAACAATTGCTGAAAACTATGATTTAGGAGTGGCTTTAAGAAGTCCGATATTAAAATCTACCGATAAAATGAACGTTTTAAAAGCGTTGTTTGAAGGCAAGGTGGATACGATTTCTTTGGGGCTTTTTCACCTATTAGAAGACAACAAAAGAATCGCAATGTTAGAATCTATTGCAAAGCAATATTCTATAATTTATGATTTCTTTAAGCGGATGCAAGTTGCCAAGGTTACTACCGCAGTGCCCTTAACTCAAGAGATTGAAGCAAAGGTATTGGCGAAAATTGTTCAATTAACCGGACATCAAGCCAATATAGAAAATGTGGTGAATCCTGAAATTATAGGCGGCTTTATTTTACGCGTTGGAGATGTGCAATACGATGCAAGTATTTCCAATCATTTAACTGAATTAAGAAAAGAATTTGACAATAGTCATTATATTCCTAGAATTTAATTATACATCAAAATAGATAAGATGGCAACAATTAAACCAGCTGAAGTATCAGCAATTTTAAAGCAACAATTAACAAATTTCGAAACTAAGGCTTCGTTAAACGAAGTAGGTACCGTTTTACAAATAGGAGATGGAATTGCTCGTGTTTATGGGCTGTCTAATGTTCAATACGGTGAATTAGTAGAGTTCGAAGGTGGACTTGAAGGAATCGTTTTAAACTTAGAAGAAGATAACGTAGGGGTGGTATTATTGGGCGCTTCTACTGCAATCAAAGAAGGTTCGATCGTGAAACGTACAGAAAGAATTACTTCTCTTCAAGCAGGAGAAGGTGTTGTTGGTCGTGTTGTTGATACTTTAGGGAACCCAATTGATGGAAAAGGACCCATTGAAGGAAAAACTTACGAAATGCCACTAGAGCGAAGAGCTCCAGGAGTTATTTTTCGTGAGCCAGTAACAGAGCCATTGCAAACCGGTATTAAATCTATTGACGCAATGATTCCTATTGGACGTGGACAGCGTGAGTTAATCATTGGAGACCGTCAAACGGGCAAATCTACTGTTGCCATAGACACTATTTTGAATCAAAAGGAATTTCATGATGCAGGAGAGACTGTTTATTGTATTTATGTTGCTATTGGTCAAAAAGCATCTACAGTAGCCGCTATTGCGAATATGTTAGAAGAAAAAGGAGCGTTAGCCTATACTACAATCGTTGCCGCAAATGCATCAGATCCTGCTGCAATGCAAGTCTATGCACCGTTCGCTGGAGCAGCCATTGGTGAATATTTTAGAGACACAGGGAGACCTGCTTTAATTATTTATGATGATTTATCGAAACAAGCAGTTGCTTACCGTGAAATTTCTTTATTATTAAGAAGACCACCAGGACGTGAGGCATATCCAGGAGATGTTTTCTATTTACACTCAAGATTATTAGAACGTGCGGCAAAAGTTATCAACGATGATAAGATTGCAGGTGAAATGAACGACTTACCAGATTCTTTAAAAGGAGTTGTAAAAGGAGGAGGTTCTTTAACGGCATTGCCAATTATTGAGACTCAGGCTGGTGACGTTTCTGCTTATATTCCAACCAATGTAATTTCGATTACAGATGGTCAGATTTTCTTAGACGGTGATTTATTTAATTCAGGGGTTAGACCAGCCATTAACGTAGGTATTTCTGTATCTCGTGTGGGTGGAAACGCTCAAATTAAATCCATGAAAAAAGTATCTGGAACCTTAAAATTAGATCAGGCGCAATACCGTGAATTGGAAGCCTTTGCTAAATTTGGTTCAGATTTAGATGCAGCCACCATGAATGTAATTTCGAAAGGACAACGTAATGTTGAAATTTTAAAGCAAGCACAAAACGATCCTTTTCCTGTTGAAGATCAAATAGCCATTATTTATGCAGGGTCTAAAAACTTGTTAAAAAAGGTTCCTGTAAATAAAGTAAAGGAATTTGAAAAAGATTACATCTCGTATTTGAATGTAAAACATAGAGATGTTTTAGATTCATTAAAAGCAGGGAAATTAACTCCAGAAGTTACAGCGACCTTAGAATCGGTTGCAACAGAACTTTCGGCAAAATATTAAGTTAACAAGTAAAGTTGTCATTCCCACGAAAGTGGGAATCTCATCATTTTCAAATAGAAAAGAATGGCAAACTTAAAAGAAATACGTAATAGAATAACATCCATCGGTTCTACGATGCAGATTACAAGTGCCATGAAAATGGTATCGGCTGCCAAATTGAAAAAAGCACAAGATGCAATTACGTCCATGCGACCATATGCTTCTAAGTTAACCGAATTATTACAAAACTTAAGTGCAACACTCGATAGTGATTTGGGTGGTGAATATTCTTCTCAAAGAGAAGTGAAAAAAGTTTTGATGGTGGTTGTTACTTCTAATAGGGGCTTATGTGGCGGTTTTAACTCTTCTGTAATTAAAAGAACAGTTAAGAATATTGAAGAAAATTATTCAAATTCAACGGTTGAATTATTAACCATTGGAAAAAAAGGGAATGATATTTTATCAAAGAGATATAACGTAATTGAAAACAGAAATGATGTTTTTGATAACTTAACGTTTAATGTTATCGAAGAAATTGCTGAAAAATTAATGAGCTTATTTGCTGATGAAAGTTATGATCAAATTGAGTTGGTATATAACAGCTTCAAGAATGCAGCAACACAAGTTGTTACGGTAGAGCAGTTTTTACCTTTAAAACCAATCGAAACAGAAAAAGCTTCAAAGGCAGATTATATTTTTGAGCCTTCGAAAGAAGAAATCGTATTGGCTTTAATTCCAAAATCTTTAAAGACACAACTCTACAAGGCGGTAAGAGATTCGTATGCTGCAGAACACGGTGCTAGAATGACTGCGATGCATAAGGCAACAGATAACGCTAAAGATCTGCGTGATGACTTATTATTAACCTATAACAAAGCACGTCAAGCAGCAATAACCAATGAAATTTTAGAAATTGTGGGTGGCGCGGAAGCGTTAAACAATTAGACGCAGTCAAATTTTTCCTCAAGC
>Ga0307488_10000600_pt1 | contig 29887 bp, 33 predicted proteins | sample SB02metaG_FD_202248 | JGI IMG/M metagenome (GOLD analysis project Ga0307488, IMG submission 202248) | Sea-ice brine microbial communities from Beaufort Sea near Barrow, Alaska, United States - SB 0.2 | ecosystem: Environmental > Aquatic > Marine > Coastal | place: USA: Alaska | collected...
GACCAAGAATGAGATACCCAGCATCTGAGAAGCTGGAGATCATCCGGCTGGTCGAAGGATCGCATCTATCGGCACGTCTGACGTTGGCCAAGTTGGGCATTCCTCGCACCACATTCTATCGCTGGTATCCATGGCGCTAAGCACTCGTTCCAAGCACTTCCGCAGCGACGCTCTCACCGATCGCAATTGCGCCTTCAATTAGACCAGGGCTCAATTTCGATGCCTCTGACACAGCGAAACGAACTCGGCCATCAAGATGCGGTTGTCTGAGCACAGCGGGGCCAACGTATGGATGGGCGGCGGGGTGGGAGACGTCCAAGTCTGTCACGATACGAGGGTTCGCCGCCCAGTCTTCAACTACAAGCCTTTTGGGACGTAGCGCAGCTTTTCCAAAACATTCGGAAAGCTGATCCAAAATGGCCTGCCTGAGGCCTTCAGGGTTGTTTCGCCGTTGTTCTGGCGGCCAACTGATAAAGCCAAATATCGCTGCAGAAGTGTGGTCGACGCCAGTATGGTCGTGCGCCTCGATCAGCGGCCCACTGCGACTTGCAATCCTACCGGACAGCCCAGCGTCTCGCCAGAAAGGGCGCTCATAAAGGACCACGGCTTTGGCGTGAGTAGCCATCCAGGTTGGTGTGCTGAGCATTGCATCGATTAGGCTCGATGGCGCCCAAGGAAGGTTCAAGGTCAAGGCGGCGACCCGAAGCGGAACCGCGACAATCACCTTTTGCGCGATGACGACTTCACCTGAACCAAGCTGAACGGCGATTTGCTTTTCTCCAACCTCAGAAATTCCAGTTACCAAAACCGATGTCCGAATGTTGGCATCGCCAATTCGGTTGGCGAGGGCTTCAATCAAGGCCGTCGGACCGCCGGCGATGCGAACCATACCATGCTGCCCAGGCATAGGCTGGCGGACCGGAGCCGGACCGTATCCAAGGATCACGGCATCCCCTTCATTAAATTGTTCGAAAGTCGACAAACCAAGTTTTTCGAGCCATCGCGCGGCTACGGGTTGATACTTTGGCCAAACCCAGGTCGGGCCGAGATCAGCAATAGCGTGCTGGCTGACGGGATCACGCAGCGCCCTAATTCGGCCCCCGATGTGCGTGCTGGCTTCGAGGACTTGAACCTTGGCGCCAGCATCGCAAAGTGTTGATGCTGCCGTCAGCCCGGACAGGCCTGCACCAATAACGACTATGTCCAAAATTTCACCTCAACGGTTGTTACAGAAGCAGAAACCAACTCCAATGACAGCCGGATGCAGCATTCGCGTGGCCTATGCAAACCCCACAAAGGATCAATTCAGTTCGGCAACTCATTCGAAATCGGATTTCGCACCCTGCAAGTGTTTGGGACGGATGATACAAACTCTGCCAACACCTTCAATAGCAGCGATTAGCAGCCCATTAACTGTATTGTAAAATACGAGGGTGAAGGACTTCTTGGTCTATATACTTTTAGCATCTTCATCACCGCCATGGATCATTTCTCCAAGCGCCTCAAGAATAAGTGGCCCCTGAGAGTGGCGCGTCATGTAATGCACGTTGTATCCAGACGGGCTGGAATGTTTATTTGTGGGCAGTTCTAAGATGTTGCGTTAGTTTTTGATGCTTTTGCCAATCATGTTTGGGTACGCATGTAAGGACTTTATCTTTTGAAGGTTGAACGAAAAGGGCACCTCGATTGAGGTGCCCTTTTCGTTGGTTTTGCCAGGAAGTCTTATGCGCGGGCCCGGCGAGAAAAGTTCTCAATGTCGCCGCGTGTCATACCAATGCCTGCAATCTCACGTGCTCTCAAATTGTTCAGCGTTTCGCGCGTCAGGCAAACGGCGTTCCAATTTTTGTAAAATTTTACCAGGCTGACAAAAGGGTTCTTGAAGGTGAAGTCGGACGGGCGAATTGTTGTGAAAGCGGTCATAGCCATACTGAAAGGGGTGGCGGATTAAAAATTTGTTTTGATAGCGGCCATAGCCATACTCCATTGGTTGATTGTTATGTCTTACTATTTAAAATATGTCGCTCCGCTTCCTATAGTAGAGATAAAAATAGCATACCACTTATGCGCTTTTCACAACCGCAGCATTTTCAATCCTTTCCCCAGAATGTTGCTGTCAGACAAAAGCGAACTAGTCTCAGTTCTCCAGCAACCTCAATCCGTTAGGCTACGCCAAGACCGCGCCACACGGTAAGAGCGGCGGCGCGGCTCAGCTTTAAATTTGATCGGTTGTAGAGATGGCGCTCTTGGTTGAAATGGTTGTGAACTGAACGTGGACGGCGACGAATTTCTGCAAACTTAGCATCCGCCTAAATCGAAGCATGGCCCGCTCTCTTCGTTTAAATTGCTGGTGTGAATTCTCAGCCGTGTTATTAAGTTAGCGCCCGATTTCTTGCCGATCAGCATTGCCGATCACCTTCATCGCCGCACCATAGGCACGTAGCCTGTCGGTGACGAAGATATGTGCGCGACCATGGCGTTTCATGGTCTTCCTAAGGAATTTCAAGGCTGCCTTGCGATCACAGCGCTTTGTGAAGAAGCTTTCCAGTACTTCCCCTTCGTGATTCATTGACCGCCAAAGATAGTGCGACTCACCCTTAACCTTCACGAACACCTCGTCCAGGTGCCATTGCCAGTTCGAATATGCGCACATCTGACTGACCCTTTTCTTACGGATCTCTGCGGCAAACAGCAGGCCAAATCTGTTCCACCAAAATCGAACCGTTTCGTGGCTGATGTCGATGCCGCATTCGTGCAAAGATCCGCGACATTCAGAAGCGAAAGCGGGACACGAATGTACATCATCACTGCCAAGCGGGGGGGCTCAGGGCTAGTCTTGAAGTAGCGGAACAGGCTGCGCTTTTGTCACCCACAGAAGCTAAGTACTCACCTTACCCGCCTCAACAAGTTCTCTTCTGACAATGCCCCCAGTAGACCCGCATAGAATTGCTGATTTCCGCAGAACTGCTGCCGGCAGGGTTCAAATCGGTAAGCTTCTCCGGATCCACTTCACCCCCTGACAGCTCGATCGACCAACCTTTTTTGCGTAGCGCATTCACCAAAGCCCGAGGTCCGGTACATTTCGAGACTTTGGAGGACTTTCCCTTTCAGGTCAGAATGTCAACGCCAGACTAAAACTGCGCAACGGCAGCAGGGCCTTTATCTGGCTTCAGCAAAAAGCGCAGGCGTTTCGTGGCAGAAGTGTTTAATCTCGCCACTAAGGCAGGCATTTTCAACTGCGACAGCGGTCCGGATATTCCCCCGCATCGCAGTTGAGATCTCCGGGCCATCCAGCGCCTTGATCAGGAAATCGCGCCAGGCGCTACGGGGTGCTGAGTCGACGACCTTGTCGCTCCGGTTGTCTGCGGACTTGTCCCAGATGGCACCAATACGAGGCGACCAGACAACATCACCCAGAAGGGCCAGACGGCCCCAGCCGATTTTGTCTTCACCAAACCGGACCCCTTCGGGAAATCCCTGGCTCTCCACCAGGCACCTTTTCCAAGTACCAGCCGTGCTCGACGAGACTATCATGGGGCCGGAAATCATCGTCTCGAAAAAGCAGGCAAGCGGTCCGCGACAGTCAGACCCGATACCAAAAACGTGCTGTTTTGCAGTACTATCAAAGGAAATCTCGTTCCATGCATCCGCATAGAGCACGGCTTCCGGGAATTCTGCCATGAGAACCAACAACTCTGAAACGTGATGGTCCTCCCAAGTATCATCAGCATCCAGAAACAGGATAACTTCACCACGCGCAGCTTTCCAACCTGCGTTGCGGGCAGCCGCGGCACCTTGGTTTTCTTGTCTAATTAGATGAAGGACACTTGCGTGCGCAGGATCCCCCACCGCCCAGTCTCGCACCACTTCGCTCGAGCCATCCGTGGAGCCATCATCCACCACAACGAGTTCAAAAGCGACGTCAGCCAGGGAGCAGGACCTATAGGCCACACAGATCGCAGCCGCTATGTGGCGCGTTTTTTGGTAGAGTGGAATGACAACAGAAACCACTGGTGTTGGTTTGGTCACCACTGGATGTGTCATAAAGGATCCTTCAGTTTGAGCCGTTCCCTACGGCATCTCCCGGCTCCAGACAAACCGGAAACCGGAATAGAACCCACTTATTGGTGGCATGGCTCTTTTGCTTGGCCGAACGGACTGCCATCCACTTTTTGAACGGCTAATTTTGTAGTACCCGGCCCAGCAGAGGTGGTCGCGGAAATTCGGACCAGTTGTTAAGGTGAATCGTAAGTTTTTGAGGTGCTGGCGAACCTAAACCGCAGATAGCTCCCTAGCACGCCTTGGCATACCAACCCCACATTCAACCCACCCAAAAAATAGTTTTTTATCACTACTTCAAGTAACGAAGTGATACAATTAAAATAGCTTAACCCTTTATTCTAAAAGGATTCTGATACGGAAAGGGGTTGACTGTTACAGCAATCTGAAGTCCGGTAGTTCCTCCACTAATAAAACCAACTTGGAGAACCGCAATGTCCGACATCACCCGCATCGACGCTGGCCCCCGCATGAGCCAAGCTGTCATAGTTAACGGCATCGCCTATCTCGCTGGACAAGTGGGTGCCGAAGGTGGCACCGCCGCCGAACAAACCACTGCGATCTTGGATAAAATTGACGTGCTGTTGGCCAAAGCAGGCACAGATAAATCGCGTGTTATTACGGCACAAGTCTGGTGCGCGGACATGGCTACAGATTTTGCGGACATGAATGCTGTCTGGGATACTTGGGTCGCCAAAGACTGTGCGCCCGCGCGCTGGACCGGCGAAGCAAAGCTGGCCACGACGGGCTACAAGGTCGAAATCATCGTCACAGCCGCTCTGTAATAATGATTACCCCGCCCTTTCTTACCCCGCTGAACGGAGCTTCACTGCGCAGCGCTGGTATAACCGAACCGTGGTCATACGGTATGGCAGACCGCGTTCGATTTGGCGAAATTGACGCGTTGAACCATGTCAATAACGTCGTCTATCTGCGGTGGTACGAAACCCTGCGCGTCACTTACCTGCACGATTACGGTATCTACGACCATGCAGGGCCAAACCCGAAATTTGTTGTGAAAACAGTAGGGTTAGACTACAAAGCTGAGGTACATCGTGGAGCCAGATACATCAATGTCGCCCGCACCACACAGATGCGTAACACCAGCTTTACGATGCAATATGCGACGTTTGTTGACGGTCAGATCACGACCACGGGGGATGCCGTTATTGTCCTGTTAAATGCCGACAACAGCAAACGCGCCTTGCCCGACGCCCTGCGGCAAACCTTCATCACCCGCGACGGGGCGGTGCAGGTTTAATCGCAGGCCCTAAACACCGTGAACTTGCAGGAAATCGACCAAGGCGGCGGTTGATCCGTCCTTACCGGATGCATCCCCACCTTCAATAATTGGCTGCAGTGCTGTGGCCAGTTCTTTGCCAAGCTCAACGCCCCATTGATCATACGAATTGATCCCCAAAACCACGCCTTCAACGAATACGCGGTGTTCATAAAGCGCCAGAATTTGGCCCAGTGTAAACGGGTCAAGCTTCGGATAAGCGATTGTTATTGAAGGGCGATTCCCCGGAAAGACGCGATGCTTTGCTTGCCGTTCAAGCTCCGCATCTTTGAATTCATCGGCAACCTTGCTGCGGGCCTCATCCAGATCGCGGCCCTTCATCAATGCCTCGGACTGCGCCAGACAATTGGCTACTAGCAGTTGGTGCTGATGGTGCAAATCATCATCGTGTCCACGTGCCGCAACCAAAAATTCACACGGCACGACCCGCGTGCCCTGATGGATTAATTGATAAAACGCATGCTGTCCGTTGGTGCCTGGTTCGCCCCAAACGACAGGGCCCGAATGCACCAACAAATCCTCACCGTCCATGTTGACACTTTTGCCATTACTCTCCATCTCAAGCTGTTGAAGATAGGCCGGTAAGCGGCTGAGATTGTTATCATAAGGCAGAACAGACCGAGTTGTATACCCACAAATCTGGTTGTGCCAAATCCCCGTCAATGCAAGGAGCGCCGGAACGTTTTGTGACCATTCTGCCGCGCAGAAGTGGCGATCCATATCCTGCCCACCGCGTAAAAATGCACGAAACGCATCCGGTCCAATGGCGATCATCATCGACAGGCCAATCGGACCCCACATGGAATACCGTCCGCCCACCCAATCTTCAAACCCAAACACACGATCCGGTGAAATCCCGAACGCCGCCGTGCCATCATCAGATGTGGACAGGGCAGCGAATTGTGCGGCTGGCGTGCTGACGCTCTCGCCCATCCATGCCTTGGCTGTGCGGGCATTCGTCATGGTTTCAATCGTTGTAAATGTCTTGGACGCTACAATCACCAGCGTCGTCGCTGGATCGCAACTGCGCAAAACGCAGCTGATGTCGGCGGGATCAACATTGGACACAAAATGGCAGCGCGGTCCGTCGTGGTACGGTGCTAGCGCCAGAACACCCATTGCAGGGCCCAAATCAGACCCACCGATGCCAATATTGATCACATCTGTGATCGCACCGCCCTGCCCCTTGAAGGCACCAGACCGCACGTCCGTGGCAAAGCGATCCATCCGATCCAATGTCGCGAGAACAGCTGGCATGACGTCCGCCCCGTCGACCATAACCGGCTCACCATCAAGGTTGCGCAACGCCGTGTGTAAAACTGCGCGCCCCTCGGTTTCGTTGATCACAGCACCACCAAACATCGCGTCACGTTTTTCAGCCAGACCAACTTGGTCCAGCAAATTAATCAGCAACGCGCGTCCGTTAGTGTCGATATTTGTCTTGGCATAATCGAGCCGCATGTCACCAACGGATGCCGTGAATTTACTTGCCCGAACTGGATCGAGCATGGTTTCAAACCGGCGGTCTTCGACAGCCTCAAAATGTCTGCGCAACTTCGTCCACATATTTTAACTTTCCGCCCAATGAACTGTTGATCCTGCCAAAATGGCGGCGATTGGGGCTACTTCAGGGGACAACGATTTCGCGCGCTCTAGCGCCTCACGTTTTTCGGTACCGATGATGACGATATGTCGTCTCATCGCACTGTTCAGCACCTTGGCCGACAACGTAATACGCGGTTCGGGTGCACCGGGTGCGCGCATGGGCACCAGCAATGCGTCCCCGTGCAGCGCCTCGTCCAGCTTGTCAGCACCAGGAAAGATCGACGCTGTGTGCATATCCGCGCCCATACCAAGCAGTAGGACCGAGAGTGGCAGTTCTTGCGCCAAACCTTCTTCAAGTGCCGCAAGACTGTCTTCGGGGGTCTCCGTACCACCATAAAGCGGCACGTATGTCGCCGCCGCGGCCGCATCAATCAAAAGACGCTCGCGCAAAAGTCGAGTATTTGACCTTTCGGACGTTTCAGGCACCCAACGTTCGTCCGTCAACATCACATGCACCCGCGCCCAATCAATATGTTTTGCGCCACACAGCACATCAAAAATCGGCCCCGGCGTCGTGCCACCGGGCACAGCAAAGGACACTCTGTCATTGGTCAGCAGGTGCGACTCCAACTCACCAGCAATCGTGTTGCCAAGGTCCATCATCATCATTTCTGCGTCAGGATACTCATGGAGCTTCATGTCATTATTCCTTAATTTCGCGCCAACGTCGGCCTTCGCGGCTCAACAATGTCATCGCACTTTCTGGCCCCGCCGATCCCTGATCATAGACCTTAGGGACATCGCCGCGCGCCTGCCAGCCCTCGATCAACGGATCGGTCCATGCCCATGCGGCTTCGACCTCGTCACCGCGCATAAACAGCGTTTGGTTACCACGGATCACATCCATGATCAGCCGCTCATAGGCGTCAGGCACGTCGTCTGCATCAGGACCAAGGGCATCGGCAAATGTCATGTCCAACGGCACATCAATCAAACGCATTCCACCCGGCCCCGGCTCCTTGATGGTGACTTGCAATTGCATGCCTTCATTTGGCTGCAACTGAATAGTTAAAATATTACGGTGGCGTTTTTCATCACCGGGGAAAATTGAATGACCCAGATCTTTGAAAACGACGGCAATCTCACTTGTGCGGGCCTTTAGTTTCTTGCCAGTGCGCAGGTAGAACGGCACCCCCGCCCACCGCCAATTGGCAATCTCACAACGCAGCGCAATAAAGCTTTCAGTGTGCGATTTCGGATTTTCGGCGTCGTCACGGTAGCTTGGCGCGTCGTCAGTGGCGACATATTGGCCGCGCACGATGTGGTGCGGTTCAATCGCCTGCAACGCGCGAATGACTTTCAGCTTTTCGTCCCGCACTGCGTCCGCATCAAATACCGACGGCGCTTCCATTGCGATCAAGCATAACAGCTGCATCAGATGGTTCTGCACCATATCACGCATGGCGCCGGATTGGTCGTAATAGGCGCCGCGCCCACCAACACCGACGGTTTCTGCAACCGTGATCTGGATATGATCGACATAATGGTTGTTCCAAAGCGGCTCAAACAACACGTTACCAAACCGGACAGCCATCAGGTTCTGCACAGTTTCTTTGCCAAGGTAATGGTCGATGCGGTAAATCTGGCCTTCATCAAAATGTTCCGCCAACGTCGCGTTCAACGCCCTGGCTGTCGCCAAATCGCGGCCAAACGGCTTTTCTACCACCACGCGACTGCTGTCATCGGCAATCTTGAACGTGTGCAACCGTTCGGCCAAATCGCCAAACAAGCTGGGTGCAACCGAGAAGTAAAAGGCGTTGATGACATCAAATCGCATTAAAGCGTGTAATTCTTTCCAGCCGCCCTCGCCCTTGGCGTCCACAGCGATGTAGTGCAACTGGGCCAAGAACCGTTCGATGCAATCGGTTTGTGACGCCTCATCACCGCCAAATTCCGCAATGGCCTCACGGATCATCTGACGATAGCCATCACTGTCAATATCAGACCGTGCAGCGCCGATAATGCGTGCGCCATCTGGCATCTGCCCAGACAAAAAGCGGCGGAATAGTCCGGGTAGTATTTTACGACGGGCCAGATCGCCCGTCCCCCCGAAAATCACGAGGTCAAATTCTTCAACTGGGATCACGCGCGAGACCATATGGACCTCCAATAATAAAGTTAGCGCTAACGTGGCCTATCTAGCCGCCCGCGTTGTTTAAGTCTAGCTTGATCCCCATCACATCGACGGTTTCTGGCGAGCAGGCGTTGAACGTTTCGCCCCCCCACTGCGCAACAAGACGCCACCGTGACGTCGCCAACCAATACCAGACCGTGCCTTTGTGGTGGTGATTGAACGGGCAAACCCGCATGCAAATTGCACAATCAGTTTTGATTTTTGCCCAATAGCCAAAGCACGCCTCTAAATTTCACGACCATTTCTTGCCCCCCCCTTAACGGTCGAAGGGCTGTATGATCAAAGGCGTGGGGGACCCTTTGGCAGCGCCTTTGGTGGGCAAGAAACAACACAGATTGTACAATTATGACAGTATGTTGTCAGGCCAAGCTCATAAACGCATCAACGGCCAAAGGCATATTTATAATATCTTTGAAAAGCGCTCACGCGGCCCAAACTCGGGCGTCAGGACCATTTTGTTGCGGCCATATTTTCCCAGACCCGCCTTAATCGCGTAGGGAGCAAGCAATGCCGTGTCGTTCATCGATGCGGTCGCCTGAAACCCCAGATTGCGGGTATAAGCAGCAAGTAGCATCACAATTGCGGCCTCATGGCTATATTCCCAGCCCGTCGCCGCAGCCGCCAGCGCACTGGGATAGGTGTCCACCAGCGTCTTGTCCACTTAATGGCCTATCACAATCACATGGGCCAAGCCATCAGGCAAAACGTTGGGCACCGGTTTCATTGCTCTAGTGTCTGGTCGCTGAGTGTAATGCCAGCGCGGATCGAAATGGGTGATGCCGCACAGATCAGCCCCAAAAAATCGCGCAAGGCGTTTGATCGCGCGCGCCTCATCGTGCGGTGTGCCAAGGTATGCTTTCATCAGTGCGACCGGCGTGTCGTTCACGATCGCGCCCTGAAATTCCTCGCGTAGACCGGTGTTCGCGCTGCGGTTTGAGATGATATCGCTAATCAATCACGCTGCATTGTGCAGGGCAAAATCGCGTAGAACGAACCCCTCACCCCGCCTTGGTGCAGCTTCCATCCTGTAACTGGCAAAGAACGCGTCGGTGTCTTTGTTGCGCACTTTGTCATCCCGCATCCCGCATCCCGCGGGTGAACATATTATTCATCTGATCGAAGCGGGCGAAATCATCTGTAATCTCAAAGCCCGCAGCAGCATCACCTTCAAGCAGATGGTTGGGCATGGTATTGTCGGACCATTTAATTTTGTAACTTTCTCACACAATATTGGTAACAAAAATCGGAAATTCGTGCTGATTTGCAACATTACGCTTCCAGCTCAGCATCCCAATAAAGAAAGTCGAGCCATGACGCATGGAGATAGTTCGGCGGAAATTTGCGCCCCATATTGCGCAATTGTTCGGCAGCAGGTTGGCGCGGCGGCTTGCGCAGCGACAGCCCCGAACGGTGCAGCGATTTTGACCCTTTGTGCAGATTGCACCGTGAACAGGCGGCGACAACATTTTCCCATGACGTAACGCCCCCGGAGGCACGGGGCACCACATGATCAAAGGTCAGATCGCCGGTGGTGCCACAGTACTGGCAAGAAAACTCATCGCGTAAGAATAGGTTGAACCGTGTAAACGCAACCTTCTTCTGGGGTTTAACAAAATCGCGCAACACCACAACCGACGGGATACGGATTTCCATCGACGGGGATCGCGCCACATCGTCATATTCGGCGATAATATCAACACGGTTAAGCCACGCTGCTTTGACCGCGTCCTGCCATGGCCACAGCGACAATGGATAATATGACAATGGGCGATAATCTGCGTTCAGGACCAATGCAGGTCGATGCTTCAGCGCCGCAGATTGACGTACAAAGTCAGACCTGAAGTCGCCAACACTATCCCTGCCCATTTGCAAAACCGAGCCCACTCTGTTCACCTCGTTAAGGTAGCAGAGCGGGAGCCCGCTCCTACCACAGGGAGAACTATATATGGCAACTGAAACGTAGCAACCCCATATATCGGCCTTAAAACTAGGTCGTGGGTTGGCGGCGGCTTAAATCAGGCGGCACCCAATCGTTCACGCATAAACGCCAGCGCAACTTGCAACCCATCCGGCGCAATGCCGTGGCCTGTGCCTTTCTGGATATGAGCGAAAACTTCTTTCCATCCCGCAGTTTGCAACGCTTGGGCCGCGTCAGGCAGTGATTGCACCGGTACAACGTCGTCTTGGTCCCCATGGATCAGCAACACTGGCGGGCGACAAACCGCCTCATCCTCCAACGCTTCTGGCAAGAGCAAACGGCCAGAAAATGCCACAAGTCCGGCAATCGCATCGTCGCGGCGCGGCAACACATGCAGAGCAATCATCGTGCCTTGGCTAAAGCCCAGCACCATGACCTGTTCGGGCAGAAGGTCCTCGTCGACCATGATCCCGTCAAGGTAAGCATTAAGATCGGCCGCCGCATTTTCTAGTCCTGCGTTGGATTCTTCCTCGGACGATCCGTCAATCCAAGGGATTGGGAACCACTGAAACCCCATTGGCGCGCCAACACACTCTTCAGGCGCGTCGGGCGCAAAAAACGCGGTGTCGGGCAGGTGTTCGGCCAATGGATCAGCCAGCCCCATGAGATCCGCACCATTGGCACCAAACCCATGCAAAAAGATTACCGCTGATCGCATTTCTCCGGATGCAGGCTCGCGCCGCTGTGAATTTAGAACCCGTGTCATGTGATGCCTTCTCTGTTCTTTGAAACACGGTAGTAGGCCCACAACAGCCGCGCTGCAACCGATCGCCACGGGGCCCACTCTTGCGCCATCACGCAGAACGCTTTTTCTTTCGGGCGTTCGGTCAAATCGTACAGAATGCGCGCGGCTTCTTGAAGCGCCAGATCACCCGGCGCGAAGACGTCGGCGTGGCTCTAACTGAACATCGTATAGACCGCAGCGGTCCACGGCCCGAAGCCCGGCACAGCCACAAGGGTTTTGATTACGCGATCCGTCGGCATGTCGCGCAGCGCGTCAAAATCAATGTCGGCCTTGGCCAATTCATGAGTGTAGCGGATTTTCTGTCGGCTCAGACCAATGGCACGGAGTTGATCCTCAGACGCCTCACGACAGGCGTCCGGCGTCGTCATGCCAGCTTCCTTCATCCACCACCAGATTGCAGCAGCGCTGGCGATACTAACTTGCTGACCAACAATCGCCGACAGCAATTCGGCAAACCCGTCTAGTTTACTCCGCAGCGGCAGCGGCCGCGTCAAAACATATGCCACCTTCATCTTGGGACAGCGTGCGGCAAGCCAATCCATGCCTTCAACAACACAGGCATCAGTTTCAATAATGCGATCTGTCATGGCGTGCCCGCAAGCGAAGACACCCACAAAAGTGCATCCTGCACGGACACCAATTGCTGCGAAGACAGACTTTGTGGCGCCGTCTTTGGGCGTTCTAGAAGCAACACCGGCAATCCCAACTCGCGTGCCGCATCCAGTTTCGCGCGACCACCCTGCCCGCCCGCGTTCTTGGACACCAAATGTGTGACACCAAGGGCGCGGAACAATGCCTCCTCACTTGCTTGGGTAAATGGCGGTCGGCCAATGACAAATTCACCACCCTCAAACGGCAAAGGCGCTGTTGGAGGATCAATCACCCGCACCAAAATCCGCCGCCCCTCAAGGTTTGCATATTCCGCCAAGGTCTGTCGCCCTGTAGCTAGAAATACTGTCGATCCGTTCGCAATGTGGTTCACCGCATCAGTTGGCGCAGCAATCGCGGTCCAGTTGTCCCCGTCCTGGGGAGTCCAAACCGGCCGTACGACTTGCGCATATGGCAGCTCCAATTCACCACATATCCGCGCCGTGCGATTACTGATCTGGGCGGCAAAAGGATGGGTCGCATCGAGGACGGCGGTTATTTGCGCGTCCCGAAGATAGTCGCGAAAGCCGCCTTCACCACCGAAACCGCCAATGCGCGTTGGCACCGGCAGTGGGTCAGGTGCGCGCGTCGCGCCGGCCAATGATGCGATGACTTTAACACCTGTGTCGGCCAGGCCCCACGCAATGCTCTTTGCATCTCCAGTTCCAGCCAACAGCAACATTGTCATTGGCTCGCGCGCCCGATGATGGTGCCAGCGCGGTCAATAACAACGACATCGAGCATCGGTGCACCATCCCTGAATTGAAGAGCCGCCTGCGCGACAGCTTCTTGGGCGATCCGCGCGGCAAGCGGCGCACCAGCTATTTCATAGGCCTCAAGTGCTGTGTTCGCCTGCTCCACGCGCGCATCATCGGCCCAGTCCGCCAGCTTATCAAAATCCACTTGGCTGCGCCCCGAATGCAGATCAATCGCCCCCTGTGCCAGCTTAGTTATCTTGCCGATACCGCCGCCAATTGTCAGACGCCGCACCGGATTGCGCCGCATATATTTCACCATGCCACCGAAAAAATCACCCATATCCAGCATCGCGAAGTCTGGCAGCCCGTAAAGCCTCTGCACGATTCTTTCAGACGTATTGCCCGTGCAGCCCGCCACATGCGTCTGCCCGTTTGCGCGCGCCACATCGATCCCGCGATGAATTGACGCGATCCACGCCGCGCACGAAAACGGCCGCACGATTCCCGTGGTCCCTAGAACCGACAAGCCGCCTTTGATTCCCAATCTAGGGTTCCATGTTTTTAGCGCAATCTCAGCGCCATTGGGAATGCTGATGGTGATGTCTATATCAGGGTTTTTACCATACTCGCTGGCCATATTTGCAACAATTTCATCCATCATCGCGCGGGGTACGGGGTTGATCGCAGGTTCGCCAACACCAATCGGCAGGCCTGCCTTCGTCACCGTGCCCACGCCGGCACCTGCCTTGAAAACCACACCGCTGTTTGACCGTGAAACCCGCACCATCACAGTGACACCGTGCGTGACATCGGGATCATCGCCTGCGTCTTTGACAATTCCCGCCTCGGCCCAACCATCGCCAAGAACCGCGCCAACAACCGCAAACTCCGGCGCTTCGCCTTTCGGCAGCGTAATCGACACGATAGATGGAAACGTCCCACCCCACAGCCCCATCAAGGCCGCCTTGGTCGCGGCTGTGGCACAGGCACCAGTGGTCCAGCCACGGCGCAATTGCGTGCCGTCAGTTTTGGTAGGGGGCTTGCGTGTCATCATCGCGACCTTAACCGCGCAGTTGCGTGACGCCAATCCACAATTCTGCGTCGTTTGTCACCTTTCGCACGCGCCCATCTCACGCCATAAGGGGTAAATGAAAACGCGACTCCCCTCATACGACTGGCCGGTGCTTGAAGCTGGTTGGGTCTGGCTGTGCGGCGCTGGACCCGGTGATCCTGGCCTGTTGACGCTGCACGCGCTGAATGCGCTGCGCCAAGCGGATGTCGTAATTTATGACGCGCTCGTGCAGGAGGCCATTTTGGACTGGGCCCCACAGGCCGAACACATATATGCGGGCAAACGCGGCGGCAAACCTAGTGCGATCCAACGCGACATTTCATTGCGACTAGTTGATCTTGCGCGCGCTGGCAAACGTGTCTTGCGGCTTAAAGGCGGCGATCCGTTCGTGTTCGGGCGCGGCGGTGAAGAAGCCCAGACTCTTGTGCAACACGGCGTTCCAATCCGTATCATTCCGGGAATTTCGGCCGGGATCGGCGGGCTGGCCTATGCCGGAATTCCTGTCACCCACCGCGACGTGAACCAATCGGTGACATTTGTGACGGGTCACGATCAATCCGGCAACGCCACATCGAGCTTGGACTGGGCCGCAATCGCCAAAGGGTCGCAGGTGATCGTCATCTACATGGGTATGAAACACATCGGACAGATTTCCGCGTCCCTGATCGCGGCTGGGCGCGATGCGTTCGAACCTGTCGCAGTCGTGACATCGGCCACCACCGATCAGCAAAACGTACTTGAAACAACGCTAGGCACCTTAGAAGCTGACATTGCCAAAGCTGGTGTCGAACCGCCGTCCATCATCTGTATTGGCCAAGCCGTGCGCATGCGGGATGTGTTGAACTGGCAGGCGCAAGCGGCTGGCATTGCGCCGACAAACCTTGACCCGTTGGGCCGTGGCCGCCCAGCTGAAACGGCCTAGCCCATGTCTGGCCTGATCCTCGCGGCCCCCACATCCGGCGCAGGTAAGACCACTATAACTTTGGGATTACTGCGCGCGTTGAAAAACGTGGGCCACGTGGTCCGGTCTGCAAAATCCGGACCAGACTATATTGACCCGCAGTTTCACGCCGCAGCAACGGGCCGCCCGTGCGTCAATCTGGATGCTTGGGCAATGAGCGACGCACGGATCAAATCTTTGGCGTCCGGGCATGGCGATCTTATCATCGAAGGCGCCATGGGTCTTTTTGACGGCGCCCCACCAAATGGCAAAGGGTCAACCGCGGACTTGGCCCGCATCCTTGATCTGCCCGTGGTCCTGATTGTAGATGCCAAAGCCATGTCGCACTCTGTTGCCGCTTTGGTCAGCGGATTTGCTAGGTTCGATCCAACCGTCCGTGTCGCGGGCGTTATTTTGAACCGCGTCGGGTCTGATCGCCATGCTGAGATGCTCAAGACCGCACTGGCACCGCTGAACATTCCAGTTCTTGGGGCGATCCCGCGTTGCGATGATCTGTCCCGCCCGTCGCGCCACCTTGGTCTGGTGCAGGCAGGTGAAATGCCTGATCTGGAGGCGTTTTTGGATCGTGCTGCCGAGTGTGTTACGCGCAACGTAGATCTCAAAGCCCTGAGCGCGTTGATGGCCCCATCAAATTGGGCGTCCACCGCAGGCACTGCACACCCCCCCTTTCGTATCGCCATTGCCCAAGACGCTGCGTTTTCATTTATTTATCCCCATATGTTGGCGGGCTGGGCACAAAGCGGCGCGACAGTACTGCCGTTTTCACCCCTCGCAGACGATCCCGTTCCCGATGCAGACTGCGTGTTCTTGCCCGGCGGCTATCCAGAACTTTTTGCCCGCCAACTGGCGGGTGCTGACACCTTCATGCAAAGCCTAAGGAATGCTGCGCAAACATCTGATGTTTATGGTGAATGTGGTGGATACATGACGCTTGGAGAAATGCTGATTGATGCGGACGGCACTGCGCATAAAATGGCGGGCCTTCTTGGGCTGACCAGCAGCTTCAAGGACCGAAAACTGCATTTGGGGTACCGGTCTCTGCACCAAAAAGCACCGCATCCATTGATCGCAACCACAGGTGCAACGAACACCTATTCGGCGCACGAATTCCACTACGCAACAACGCTTGATGCCCAAGGCCACGCGTTGTTTGACGCCACGGATGCGCAAGGCACACCACTGGGTCCAATCGGACTTATTGACGGTCGCGTAGCAGGATCATTCGCACACATCATAGATCGTGCCTGAATTTTCGCCCCAAGCCATTGCCAACCTCGTGGGCGAGGCATAGCAAAATCAGATGACCGAAACTATATCGCCAATTCACACCCAAATTCCTGATGACCGCCGTGCAAAACGCAATGTTGCGGTCTTGGTTTTAGCCCAAGCGATCCTTGGCGCCCAGATGCCGATGATTTTTGTGGTCGGAGGGTTGGCAGGCAAACAGCTTGCCTCCAACATCTGTTGGGCGACGTTGCCAATTTCGCTGATCATTTTCGGGTCGATGACAACCGCACCGTGGCTGTCGCCGTTGATGCAATCGCGTGGACGGCGGTTCGGGTTCTATATCGGCGCACTGGCAGGTGCGGTCGGCGCTGCAATCGCCGCGTATGGATTATACATCGGGTCGTTTACCGTGCTTTTAATCGGGTCCTATTTCACTGGCATTTATATGTCAGCGCAGGGATTTTATCGCTTCGCCGCGACGGACACGGCATCCGACACCTTCAAACCCAAAGCGATTTCATACGTTATGGCAGGTGGATTGTTGTCAGCGATCCTTGGCCCGCAGCTCAACAAACTTGTGGACAGCAATTTCGTGGTGCCGTTCTTGGGCACCTATCTGGCCGTTGTGGTGTTGAATCTGGTCGGCATGTTTTTGTTTCTCGCGCTTGATTTGCCAAAAGGGTCGCGCGGCCAGCCCAATGTAGATAGCCCGACGCCGCGAACCCGTGGTCAGCTGTTGTCAGACCCCAATATTCTGGTGGCGATCATTGTTGCATTGGTGGCCTATTCATTGATGAACCTTGTTATGACATCAACACCGATCGCGGTTGTCGGCTGCGGCTACGCGCTTGATAACGCGAACGATATTGTTTCTGCACATGTCTTGGCTATGTTTGCACCCAGCTTCTTTACAGGCCATCTTATCGTACGGTTTGGCGTGAAACAGATCATGGCGATTGGTCTTGTGATCCTTGGGGCTGCGGGCATCGCCGCCCTGTTCGGGGTTAGCATTGCTGAGGGCGATCAACCGTCGTTGTTCAGTTTTTACGCCGCCCTGATCTTGCTGGGCTGTGGCTGGAACTTCAGCTTCATTGGCGCGACGACACTGCTGACGTCATCGCACGCCAACCACGAGCGTGGGGTCGTTCAAGGACTGAATGATATGATCGTGTTTGGTTCGGTGATGGTGGCGTCACTTGCATCGGGCGGATTGATGAACTGCTCAGGTGGGTCACCGATGGAAGGTTGGACAGCCGTCAACATCGCAATGGCGCCATTCTTGGTGCTTGCAGGTGGTGCGTTGATATGGCTTGCGCTACGTCCCAAAGGTTGACAAATCTAGGACCAGCGCAGCAACCGCAATTTGGCACGAAACGGGCTGAGACCTACCGTCCCTTGCGCCACACGCCATGGCTCTTTCGCAATCTGGCGCAGTATGGGTTCCGCTTGCCACGCCTCAAGGAATGCTGCGTTGTTTGGGACTGGCCGAGCAATGTCTTTCAGCGCCTCCCGCGCGAGATCAGCAATTGCGCTCTCGCGTCCATCCAGCAGCGGCACGCGGCCCTTTTCCTCGAGCGCGCAGACAGCTGCAAGGTAGCGCGCCAAACCCGCAGCACGGCCAAACCGCAGCACGTCTTCGCGGCTCACCGCGCCCAAAGCCCGCGCGCCCTGCCACATGAGCTCCCCCGCAGTCGCATCAAGGTATTCTTTGAAGTGTTCTGCGTCCTCAAACCCGTCCTTATAGACATCCCAGCGTCGCGCAGCGACGAGGCGGTCCAACGCGCGGGCGCCATCGCCGTCCACCACGTCCGCCAAAGGCAATGACACCTCATGTCGGCGCACAGTCCCGCTCGACGCGATTTCTTCAAGAGCATCACGCCACCATTGCAGGCGCATTTCGGCAATCATCGGCTCTCCAGTTACCCATGGCGCGCGGGCGACTTCGACGTTGAACGCATAGATCGGAAACAAAATCCGACGCGCAGCGACGGGCGCCGCCATGACGGCTAAAAACCTGTCAGGATCACCACGTTCGACAATGCCAGCGCAGGCTTCAAAAGTCACGAAGCAGCCCCGTCTTTGATCCCGTCACGTACCAGTTTCCAGCGGATCGCATCCAATAGTGCGTCAAATGATGCATCGACGATATTGGCCGACACGCCAACGGTGGACCACGTACGACCCCGTCCGTCTTCGCTGTCAACGATCACCCGCGTGACGGCTTCGGTGCCGCCATTGGTGATGCGCACTTTGAAATCGGTCAAATGAATGTCGGCGACGCAATCGGCGTATCGCCCAAGGTCTTTGACCAACGCGCGGCTTAGGGCGTTGACCGGACCTCGGTCAGACCCATCCGGCCCAAGGCTTTCGGAGACCGACATCGTCTTGACGCCGTCCACTTTGACGACGACGACAGCCTCGGACAGAGACACCATTTTGTTGCGTTTATTACGGCGGCGTTCAACGGTGACGCGATAGCGTTTGACCTCAAAAAACTTCGGCATCAGCCCAAGCTCCTCGCGGGCCAACAACTCAAAGCTCGCCTGCGCGGTGTCATAGGAATAACCTGCCGCCTCACGATCCTTGACGCGGTCAAGAATACGCTGCAACGCGGGATCGCCCTTGGCCACATCCAGCCCCATCTGGGTTAAGCGTTCGCGCAGATTAGATTGGCCTGCCTGATTTGACATCGGCACAATGCGGCTGTTGCCGACCAAGGCGGGATCAATGTGTTCATAGGTGCTCGGGTCCTTGGCAATTGCGGACGCATGCAGCCCTGCCTTATGGGCAAACGCAGATGCACCAACATAGGCCGCCTGACGATGGGGCACACGGTTGAGGATTTCATCCAGCATCCGCGACACCCGCCGAAGACCTTTTAAGGCGTCGCGACTGATACCCGTCTCAAATTGGCTGGCATAGGGTTCTTTCAACAACAAAGTCGGGATCAACGTCGTCAGGTTAGCGTTGCCACACCGCTCACCCAAACCATTCAGCGTGCCTTGGATTTGGCGCGCTCCTGCCGCCACGGCCACCAATGAATTGGCCACTGCGTTTTCGGTATCGTTGTGCGTATGGATGCCCACATGCGTGCCCGGAATGCCCGCCTCGATCAGCGCCGTCACACCGCGGCGCACATCGTGGGGCAGCGCGCCGCCGTTGGTGTCACACAACACCACCCAACGCGCACCGGCGTCATAGGCTGCCTTGGCAGATCGAATTGCATAGTCCGGATTGGCCTTAAAACCGTCAAAGAAATGCTCTGCGTCAAACAACGCCTCGCGCCCTTGTGCTGCAATATGTGCAATGGATGCTTTGATATTCTCGACGTTCTCGTCCAGCGATATTCCCAGCGCGGTCTTCACATGAAAATCATGCGTTTTACCAACCAGACAAACCGCCGGAGTGCCCGCATTCATAACAGCCGCCAGCACATCGTCGTTGTCAGCTGAGCGACCAGACCGTTTGGTCATTCCGAACGCTGTCAGGGTCGCACGTGTCTTAAGCACGGACTCGAAAAACTCGGAATCCGTTGGGTTTGCCCCCGGCCAACCGCCTTCGATGTAATCAACCCCAAGATCATCCAGCATCGCCGCGACCGCATGCTTTTCCGCTGTCGAAAACTGCACGCCTTGAGTTTGCTGCCCGTCGCGCAATGTGGTGTCATAAAGATACAAACGCTCCATCAGCACCAACCCTGCATGTCTTTTCTTTCAAAATTTTCCAGAGAGCGCACAGTGCGGGGCAGCGCCCTACTGCGTTTCTCAGCTGCCAAAGGCCCTAACACCACCCCGCTCAAGCGTTGCGATTTCGTCTTGCCGAACATCAGTTTCGTGATCATTTCAGTTCCTCAAGGACAGACGGATCAAAATCTTGCCCCAGCGCCCAACTTGCCGTTCCAGCAATATCGGTCACTTGTACGCCTGCGGCACTCAGCACATCACGCAATCGATCTGCTTCGCCCCAATCCTTAGACGCCCGTGCTGCACCACGTTGCGCAATCAATTGGTCAATAACCACTGCGACCCAGTCAGGAATTTCGTCTTGCGGCGGCGCTGAAACATCCAAAACCGCCCAGTCCGATACCAGACCCAACATTTCGAGCGCATGCGCCAGTGGCACCAAACCGGACGTTGTGCGCGCTTTCGCCAGCACATGCATCCGCGCCAACGCACCCGGAGTATTGAGGTCATTGCCAAGAACGCCCATCAATTCAATGTCTGCTGTCCAGTCACCGGATGCCTTCAATTGCGCGACTGTCTTGGGTGAATACCCGTGCTTGCGCAAAATATCGAACCACTCAGTCAGCATCTTATGGGCTTCGGTCCGTTTGGCGTCCGTCCAATCCATAGGCTTGCGATAATGGGTCATCAGGAACACAAGCCGGATCACCTCACCAGCGACGCCCTGCTCCAACAAATCGCGCACAGTAAAGAAATTGCCCAAGGACTTGGACATTTTCTTGCCCTCGACCTGCAACATCTCGTTGTGCATCCAGACGTTGGCGAACCCATGACCCGCGCACGTAGATTGCGCGACCTCGTTTTCATGGTGCGGGAACGTTAAATCATTGCCACCACCGTGAATATCAAACGCATCCCCGAGCAGGTCCAGCGCCATGGCAGAACATTCGATGTGCCACCCCGGACGGCCGTGTCCCCAAGGACTATCCCAACCCGGCTGATCGTCGTTTGATGGTTTCCACAACACAAAATCCATCGGGTCTTCTTTGTAGGGTGCCACTTCAACCCGCGCCCCTGCGATCATATCATCAACCGACCGCCCCGACAGCGCACCGTATTCCTCGTAGGATCGCACACGGAACAAGGCATGGCCCTCGGCTTCATATGCATGGCCTTTGGCGATCAAATTCTCAATCATCTCGATCATCTGTGCGATGTATTGCGTGGCGCGGGGCATCGCCGTTGGCTCAAATGCGCCAACGGCAGCCATGTCCTCAAGATACCAGCCAATCGTCTCGTCCGAACGTTCAGCAATCAAGTCTTCCAGCGTGCCCGCAGCCCCCGCCTGTTGGCGCGCCAGTGCGGACGCGTTGATTTTGTCATCGACGTCGGTAAAATTGCGCACATAGGTCACGTGGTCGGCGCCATATGTATAGCGCAGCAGGCGAAACAACGTGTCGAACACAATGACAGGCCGTGCATTGCCAAGATGGGCCCGGTCATAGACAGTTGGCCCGCAGACATACATCCGCACGTTGTTTTCGTCGATCGGGCTAAACTCAACCCTTTTACGGACCTTGGTGTTGTACAGTTTGATCGCCATCGTTGAACCTCGAATAAGCCTTGAGCGCAGGGGTTGCCCGCGGGCCTAACAAGTTCATCGATATGAGGAAACGTGAAAGAGCAGCCCGCGACGCAAGTTAGCAGGAAATAATACACGCGATGATGCAAATGCTTTTCATACCGACTACTTATCGTCGATCTGCCCCAACCGTCAACGCACCATTTCCGTGAGTTTGCGCATCGTGTTAAGGTTGCGGGGCGTCGTTTGTACCGCCAAAACCCGATCCATCTTGGCCTTTATTCTTGATCACGCTACCCCTGTACGGCGCGTATAACCAGACAAGATTGCCTTGCACGACCAGCACTTAGGCAGTTTCGATAACACTGTCACGCAATTCTGTGTCCACTTTGGGCGCTTCCCAACAGAAAACCACATGCACAAGGTTGCCTTGGGCGATCCAAGGACAGGCCACAACTGCTTTGGTGATCTCATCACGTGACACTACACGGATTGCCACATCGACACCCATCTGGGCGAACAACACTGCGCGCAATGCGCCTGCCAAATTGGCGGCCAAAGTGCCAAACACTGCACCAAACACCAAATTGCCCGACGCAATATAGCTGCGCACATCTTGCCAACCCAGCCCCTCGGCTGAGGCCCGCGGGTAGGCCTTCGGAACCTTATTTACGCCGCCCACATTCACGCCACGCAGCAGCGCAACCCACTTGCAAAAATCGTCATTCATGCGTCATCATGGCCTGATGACCCGTGCAGCAGTTAATGCATTTGCAAATCCATGCCCTCTGCCGAACTCACCGATCCGTGGGGCGGCGGCCACTACACATGGAAAATCGGCGGCAAAATGTTTGCCAGTATCGGCACAATGGGCGGCGGCGTGGCTGTGAAATGCGCCACGGTGCAAGATGCGCTACATCTTGAAGATATTTTTGTCTGGCCCAAAGCGCCGTATTTCCACCGCTCGTGGGTGTTCGTGCCCTTGGACACCAACGAGGCAGAACTGCGCCATCGCATTGAAATCTCGTACACCATCATCCGCGCCTCGCTGACAGCAAAGCTGCGCGGCACTCTGTAACCGTATCCGACATCGTGACGGCCACGTTAACGCCTGCCCAATCTGATCGTTCCATCGTGACCGAATCGTAATTGCCGTGAATCCCGATTGACACCGAATAGATCCGCTGGTCACGTGCGCCCATGAATTTATCAAAACGCATCACTGATCTCACCCCCGGAGGCTCTGACGGCTGGGACGTCTTTTATCGCGCGCGCGCCATGAAGTCTGCTGGTCAGCCCGTCATCGAACTCACCATCGGGGAACATGACATCCCGACGCACTCCAGTATTCTGGATGCGATGCACGCAAGTGCAACAGGTGGGCACACGGGATACGCCGCAGTCCCAGGCACCCAAGCGTTGCGCCACGCCGTCGCCGCCCGCATTCAATCGCGCACTGGCGTGCCGACGACACCAGATAACATACTGATCACCCCCGGCGGGCAAGCTGCCCTGTTCGCAGCCCACACAGCTGTGTGCGACGAAGGCGATGTCGCGCTTTATATCGACCCCTTTTACGCCACCTACCCCGGCACGATCCGCGGGATCGGCGCGACACCTCAGGCAGTACCAGCCCATCCCGACAACGGATTTCAACCCCGCGCTGCTGATATCGCAGAACATGCAAAGGATGCCAAAAGCCTGCTTATCAACACCCCCAACAACCCGACCGGTGCTGTCTATTCCCGCGCCACGCTACAACAAATTGCGGACACCTGCATTAAACATGACCTGTGGCTGATTTCTGACGAGGTCTATGACACGCAACTTTGGGACGGTGAACACATCAGTCCTCGCGCCCTGCCCGACATGGCAAAACGCACACTGGTCGTCGGATCGATGTCCAAAAGCCATGCCATGACCGGCAGCCGCATCGGCTGGATTTGCGCGCCGAGCGACATCATCGAACACCTTATCAACCTTGCGACCCACACGACCTACGGCGTCCCAGGCTATATCCAAGACGGCGCTGAATTTGCGCTGGGCGAAGGCGCGGTGCTTGAGGATGAAGTTTGCGCGCCTTTTGCGCGCCGCCGCCTCATCACCGAATCTTTGTTGGCCAAACAGAACATCGTCAAAGGCAGCCCGATTCAGGGCGCGATGTATGCGATGCTCGATATCCGCGCGACAGGTTTGACCGGTGAGGTATTCGCAAATGACCTGCTCGACGCGCACTTGATTGCCACTATGCCAGGCGAAAGTTTTGGCGTTGCTGCTGCAGGCCACATCCGTGTTGCCATGACCATCGACGACGATACGTACACATCTGCGCTAAAAACTCTGCTCGATTTTGCAGCCAAAAAAGCCGCTTAACCCGCTTTTGCTTCATCAATATTCTGGGGGATTCTCAAAAAAATCACGGCTGGTCCCCGTTTCGCATTCTAAATGGTGACTTCGTATTTAAATGGCATAATAGATCCAAAGATGACTGCATTTCGCGACCTGCACAAACCCGGCCAGCCTTTCATTTTGTCTAATGCTTTGGACATCGGCTCTGCGCGGATCCTGAAATCCATGGGCGCACAGGCCATCGCGACGTCATCTGCGGCACATGCTTTCACTTTGGGTCGCCCCGACGGGCTTGGCGTGTCGCAAGATGAGGCGATGGCCCACGCAGAGGACCTCGTGGCCGCCACGGGCTTGCCAGTACAAGGTAATTTTGAGAACGGCTGGGGCGATGATCCTGACACCGTCGCCTAAACAGTTAGACTGGCGGGTGAGGCTGGTCTTGCGGGTATCTGCATCGAAGATATCAAACTGCCCAGTCCCGACGCCTATGCGCGCGACTATGCGCGCGACTTTGCAATTAAGCGTATCAAGGCCGCAGTTGCGGCTGCGCGCGCTTTGCCAAATGACTTTGTACTGACCGCAAGTGCGGATGGTATCATGACTGGTGTTTATGACATTGAAGAAGCCATTGCACTCCTGCAATGGTTTGAAGCCGTGGGCGAAGATTGTCTGTATGCCCCTATCCCCAAAACCATTCAAGATGTGGCGCGAATTTGCGCTGCTGTCACCGCGCCCGTGAATGTCCTTGCTGCGGGGCCGATTTATACGGCAGAACCGCAACGCTCATTTGCGGCAATGGGTGCTGCACGGCTTTCGCTTGGGTCTGCATTGGCACGTACCACGCACCGTGTCTTGTACGATGCCGCCGCTGAAATGTTTGGCAACGGCCCCGATGACGGTAATTTTTCGCAGCTTGGTCTGTCTATATCTGGCGATACAATCGACGCCTTGCTGACCTAAAGTTTGTCCGGCCATCCTGAGTGTATCATGTCTAAAACCAAGCAAAACACCGCTCGTTAAGACGCAAATAACGCCACAATAGTCCAAAAACGACCAAACGTCGCAAAAATGATAGATTGCAAGCTCGTGTCGTTAGAACTTTGGCTATGGATCAAAAAACCAAGACAGCAACGACCCAAGCCGTCCGCGTCAACCTGACGATCGGTGCACGGCGTGGACGCGCTGCCCGTGGACGGCCCGCCGCACTGTAGAGAACTCCATTTCCCTACAAAAAAAGGCTAGACCCATGAATGACGAAACCCCAAACCGAAACGCCCGTACCAATCGCAGTGGTGGCCGCGCCGCCCGCCATGCCGCGCGATCTTCCAAATTATCAGACTCAATGCGCCCGGTGCGCGCTGGCATGACAGGCGGCAAATATAAGCCACTGTCAGACGCAGATGTCTTGAAAATCCACGAGGCTGCACTGACCGCATTGGAAACCATCGGCCTCGCGGACGCGCCGCCCTCCGGCGTTGAAATTTTGACTGGCGCTGGTGCCATTCAAGGGAGCGACGGACGCATCCGTTTTCCGCGTGCCTTGGTCGAAGACATGCTTGCCAAATCTTGCAAGGACTTGACGCTCTGTGGTCGCGATCCGGTCCACGACCTCGATCTGAGCGGGCAACGCGTGCATTACGGCACAGCAGGTGCAGCAGTCAATATGGTTGATGTGGCAGGCAACGATTTCCGCGAAAGCACGCTGCAAGACCTGCACGACGCCGCGCGGATCACTGACACATTGGACAATGTCCATTTCCTGCAACGCCCAATGGTGGCGCGCGACGTAGCCGACAACCTCGAAATGGACCTCAACACGATCTATGCGTGCTGCGCTGGCACCACTAAACATGTCGGTACGTCGATCTCAGACCCAAGCCATGCTGCCGAATGTCTTCAAATGGTCTACGCCATTGCAGGCGGAGAGGCAAAATATCGCGACCGCCCGTTTGTGTCGATGTCGAACTGTTTCGTGGTTCCTCCAATGAAATTCGCTACAGAATCCTGCCAAGCGATGGAAATATGTATTCGCGGAGGTATGCCCATTCTGTTGCTGTCCGCCGGCATGTCCGGTGCAACCGCGCCGTCCACCATTGCCGGCGCAATCGTGCAGGCCGTCGCCGAATGCCTCGCGGGAATAGTCTATGTCAACGCCATGAAACCCAGTCATCCCGCCGTGTTCGGAACTTGGCCGTTCGGGTTGGATTTGCGCACGGGTTCGATGACGGTCGGGTCCGGTGAACAGGCGCTGTTGTCAGCTGGCTGCGCACAGATGCACGCATTCTACGGCGTTCCGGGTGGGGCGGCGGGTGGCGCCAGCGATTCCAAAATGCCCGACATGCAAGCTGGATGGGAACAGATGTGTTCCAACGTCATGGCGGGCTTGAGCGGGCTGAACATGGTCTATGAGGCCGCGGGCATGCACGCCTCGCTGCTTGGGTTTTGCCACGAAAGCCTGATCCTTTCAGATGATCTCATCGGCCAAGCCCTGCGTTGTGTACGCGGCATCGAGGTGGACGACGAAACACTTGCACTGGATCAAATGCGCGAAGTTTGCATGGGCGGCCCGGACAAGACGGGCGTGGGCCATTACCTCGGCACGGATCGAACCCTCAGCCACATGGAACGCGATTGCGTCTATCCCGCACTTGGCAACCGGATGAGCCCGAAAGAATGGGTAGAAAAAGGCCGCCCCAATCTAATCGAACAGACCATCGCACGAAAAGAAGGGATTTTAGCCACAAGGTCCGCTGCGCGTTTTGATCCAGAGTTGGATGCATCCATCCGCGCGCGCTTCAAAATTCACCTTCCCGCCTGAGAGATCGAGCAAGTTTAGGTATTTTCGAAGCAAAGAAGCTGGAAGAATAACCCCACGCCAGGGGATCGCTAGGCGTCATGGCGCGGGGTCTTCTTAGGTTAAGGCCATCGGCTCCTCAGCCTGTACCGCTAAAACACGATGGATCATCAAGGTTAATTACATCTTACTTTCTTTTCGCTTCTTTGGTTTTTAAATACCTAGCTTTCTGATGGTTGCGAAACAGTCCCGCCACCAACGGCAGCACGTACACCTGTGGTTCCGGGTGCACTTGTCGGCAATCCCTTTGCAACGCGGACCGCCAGATACGCAAACGCCTGCGCTTCCAGCATGTCGCCATCAAAGCCCGCGTCCTCAATTGGGACAACGGGAACGGAACACGCGTCTGCGATCATCCCCATCAGCGTTCGGTTGCGCCGCCCTCCGCCCGTCACGAACATGCGTGACGGCGCGCTTGCGCAGGCTTGCAATCCCTGCGCGACAGACGCCGCACAAGCCATGGTCAAAGTTGCGGCTGCGTCCGCGTCCGACAAGTCCGCAACAGCGTCAGCAAGTCCCATGAATGCATCACGGTCCAGCGACTTCGGCGGCATCCGAAAAAAGAACGGGTGCTGCAAGAACTGATCTACGATGCCTTGTTCGACAGTTCCCATGGCCGCCCATTTTCCATCCAAATCAAAGGACTGCCCCAGCCGCGCCTGCATCAAATCATTGATCGGTGCGTTGGCCGGACCTGTATCAAACGCGAGCAAAGCCCCGTCGCTGTGCGGCAGTGGCAAACTGGGGTCAATCCAGGTGATATTGCCAACGCCCCCCAAATTCAGAATGGCGATAGGCTCCGTTACTCCCATCTTCTTGGCGAGAGCGAAATGATAAAACGGGGCCAGAGGCGCGCCCTCACCACCCAATTGCACATCAGCACTGCGAAAATCCCAGACCACAGTTTTGTCCAGAACATTGGCAAGAACGCTGCCATCACCCGCCTGATGCGTGCCATGCCCCTTTGGATCGTGGGCCAAAGTCTGGCCATGAAAGCCGACCAGATCAGCGTCGCCAAAACCGATTAAAACCTGCAAATGGACCGTTTCAATCAGCTCGCAGACATCCGCAATGTCATCTTCTGGCCATTTTCCAAGTGCTGCGCGCAAGACAGTCACTTGGGCTGGTGTGTAGGGGCGAAACGCGGTGTTTCCAAACTCAAAAATCACATGTCCATCCGTCAAGATCTCGGCTGCATCGACACCGTCCAGCGATGTGCCAGACATGGCACCAACGACACGCACCACTTGATCTTTCAACATGCTCTTCCCCTCAGCACTACTGCCCCCTATAGCATGGCCCGAAAGCATGCGAGGCAACAAGTCATGACGTATCATCCCAAATCTGATTTTATCCGCGTGATGATGGAACGCGGGTTCCTTGCCGATTGTACGGACTATCAAGGTCTGGATGAGGCATTTGCCGCAGGCGTGGTGCCCGCCTACATCGGTTTTGATGCGACGGCAAAGTCGCTGCACGTGGGATCGTTGATACAGATCATGATGCTGCGTTGGCTGCAAAAGACCGGCCACCAACCGATTACGCTTATGGGTGGCGGCACGACAAAAGTCGGCGACCCGTCGTTTCGTGCCGATGAACGCCCCTTGCTGACCGCCGATCAGATTGACGACAACATTTCGGGCATCAAAAAGGTTTTTGCGGCCTACATTGATTACGACACCGGCGCAGCCAACAGCGCGTTGATGCTGAATAATGCCGAATGGCTTGATGAGTTGAACTACCTCGATTTTCTACGCGACATCGGCAAGCATTTTTCGGTAAACCGAATGCTGAGTTTCGAATCGGTGAAGTCGCGACTGGATCGTGAGCAGAGCCTCAGCTTTCTTGAATTCAACTACATGATCCTGCAAGCTTATGATTTCTTGGAACTTAACCGTCGCTACGGCTGCAAATTGCAGATGGGTGGCAGCGATCAATGGGGCAATATCGTCAACGGCATCGACCTGACGCGCCGCGTTTTAGACCACCAGATTTACGGCCTGACATCGCCACTTTTAACCACCAGCGACGGTAAAAAGATGGGCAAATCGCTGTCAGGCGCTATCTGGTTGAACGACGAAATGCTCAGCTCTTATGAATTCTGGCAGTTCTGGCGAAACACCACGGACGCAGATGTGGGTCGTTTCCTCAAGCTTTACACGGAACTACCGGTTGAAGAATGTGACCGCCTGGGCGCCCTTGAAGGGGTTGAGATCAACGAGGCAAAGATCATCCTCGCCAACGAAATCACTGCCCTCCTTCATGGAACGGATGCCGCGCAAGCCGCTAAAAAAACTGCGAAAGAAGTGTTCGAAAAGGGTGGTGTCGGTGATGATCTCCCGACGCTGACTTTGGCCGCGTCTGACGTGGCCAGTGGTATTTCGATTGTGCAGCTCATCGTGAAATCCGGTCTGGCTGGCAGCGGCAAAGAAGCCAAACGACTGATTTCGGAAGGTGGCGCCAAAATGAACGACGAGATTTTGACCGATGCTGGCCTGATGATTGACGCGGCCGACCTTGCAACGCCGATAAAACTAAGTGCGGGCAAAAAACGTCACGCGCTTGTTCAGCTAGTTTAACAACGCCAACATTCCGCCACAGATCAGCGCAATCCCCAGCGCCACGCAAGCCGCCGCGAGCGGCGTTAGCCGCGGCGCTGGGATATTTGGCAGATGTTTCATGCGCACGTTCACAGACTCATTTATTGCGTCATTAACCCTCTCTTAGATAAACATGTGGTTAATGCTGCGGCACTTCCCTTGCAACAATCCTGCGCGTTCGCTCGTGCCTTAACGACGTTCGGGGCAGAAGTTTCGTGCGACGATCCTGTCATCCTCAACCGACATATTGGACCACTGGGGCGGATCAGTTTCACATCACGCGGACCACTCAATACCGACCACATGCGCAATCTTCGCCGCGACGGATTGCGCGTCTTCAACGCCGAACATGACCGTCCCCAAACCTACAAAGCCGCAGGTTTTCGCCAGATTTT
>Ga0307488_10000601_pt1 | contig 29872 bp, 19 predicted proteins | sample SB02metaG_FD_202248 | JGI IMG/M metagenome (GOLD analysis project Ga0307488, IMG submission 202248) | Sea-ice brine microbial communities from Beaufort Sea near Barrow, Alaska, United States - SB 0.2 | ecosystem: Environmental > Aquatic > Marine > Coastal | place: USA: Alaska | collected...
TCCAGCTAAAGTTATTAGAGACTTAAGTGAGCAAGAAGTTAATTGGAAAAAAGCCGGTACACAAGAATACATTACCTTAGTGACTCGATGTAAAGAAAGCCTTCGCCTGGTTGAACCCCTTGAGTCGATACAAGCGGGTCGTCCTCGTTTTGAGCAGACGTCACACCAAACAAAATAACAGGAAGACAAGTGTAGTAAGGGACACTTTTTAACTTGCTACTATTGACCCTACTTACCTTTGGCTTGCGATACTGGCTTACTATTAGTCACTCATTTTTCGTTCAACTAATGTTAAAATATCATAAATTGCTACCGCTTCATCCCTTTGATTAGTCACTTCTATATCCCAAACCACAACACCGGTATGGTATTTATCATCAGGACGTTTTACCTTGTTAATTTTACGTTTAGCGGTTAACTTAACTTGAATAGTATCGCCGATAGCCACTGGTTCAACAAAACGTAAATTATCAATACCATAGTTGGCAATGACAGGACCTTGACCGGGATCAACAAACAAGCCTGCGGCGGCGGCAATAACAAAATAACCATGGGCAACACGTTGGCCAAAAAATGAATCCTTTGCTGCTATGTCATCAAAGTGTGCGTAAAAATGGTCGCCAGACAAACAACCAAAATTGACAATATCGGCTTCTGTGACGGTACGTCGGTGAGTGGTTAACGACTCACCAATTTGTAATTCTTCAAAGTATTTTCTAAATGGGTGGATACGATCTTCCTTGGTGGTAGCCCCTTTAACATATTCATTAGTAATGGCCATTAATGAGGATGGTGACCCCTGAATTGCGCTGCGTTGCATATAATGTTTAATTGCTCTGACACCACCGAGTTCTTCGCCACCACCGGCACGTCCAGGACCACCGTGAACTAAGTTAGCAAGTGGTGAACCGTGGCCCGTTGACTCTTTTGCACAATCTCTATCGATAACCAACATACGACCATGATGGGAAGCTGACCCTAAAATCAAGTCACGTGCGTAGTTTTTATCATAAGTAAATACTGAACCAACCAAACTTCCTTTACCTAATTTTGCCAATTTAATCGCTTGTTCAATGTCAGTGTAAGGCATTAAAGTACTTACTGGGCCAAAGGCTTCAACATCATGGACAGTATTATTGGTAAGAGGGTTTTGACAATGTATTAAGGTCGGCGCTAAAAATGCACCCTTGGCGCTATCAATACCAATGGTTTTAAAGTTTTCCATACCGGAAAGCAGGATGTTATTGCCTTGACTTAGTTGGTCGATCACCGAGATAACATCATCACGTTGTGATTTACCAACCAATGCGCCCATACGAACACCTTCTCGGCTGGGATCACCAATCGTTGTTTTTAACAGTTTGGCTTTAAGTGCATCTCCTACTGCTTCTGTCATGTTGGTTGGCGCAAAAATACGACGAATGGCAGTACATTTCTGGCCTGCTTTGGTGGTCATCTCGCGGGCTATTTCTTTGATGTATAAATCAAATTCAGGGTCTTCAACTTTAACATCAGGTGCTAAAATGCAACAGTTAAGAGAGTCAGCTTCCATAGTAAAAGGAATCGATTTAGCAATAATGTTTTTATGCACTTTTAACATCTGCCCTGTTGATGCAGAACCGGTAAAAGTCACAACATCTTGTTCATTTAAGTGATCAAATAAATCACCAACATTGCCACAAATTAATTGAATTGACCCTTGCGGAAATATTTTGGACTCAACCATAGCTTTAACAACCGCTTCAGTTAAATAGCAAGTGACACTGCCTGGTTTAACGACCACTGGCACACCAGCAATTAAGCTTGGCGTGATTTTTTCTAGCATGCCCCAAATAGGAAAGTTAAAGGCATTGATATGGACAGACACACCTTCTTTAGGGGTTAATATATGACGACCAACAAAAGTGCCATTTTTTGATAATGGCTCAACAGGGCCTTCAACAATGAAAGTATCGTTATTTAACTCACGACGCGCAATACCGCTATAGCTAAACATGGTACCGATACCGCCTTCGATATCTACCCAAGAATCGCTTTTCGTTGCCCCTGATAAATAGGAAATTCGATAAAAGTCTTCTTTGCGTTCAAGTAAATAACTTGCCAGTGCTTTAATCATTTGAGCACGTTGATGAATGGTTAATTTACGTAGCGCAGGGCCCGCTTTAGTGCGGCCATAATCAAGTAGGCTATCAAAACCAGAGGTTAGCGAGTTTACTTCACCAATAACTTCATCGTTTACCGCATTTAAACATTCGACCGAGCGACCATCACCACTGACCCATTGACCATTGACATAACTTTGGATTTTCATTGTTTTATTCTTCCTGTTTACCATTATTTCTTATTTAAGTTTTTTAGTGGCAAGACTTACTCACCCCAAGTTTCAATAACGTCAACAAATTTAGCTAAAAATAGGTTGGTTTGGTGTGCGTCTAAGGCGCGATGATCTATGCTAAGTGATACATAACACTTAGGTCTAATTATTATAGTATCTACACCGTTGACATCTTCAACTACCACGCGCTTTTCTAGTTTACCAACACCTAAAATAGCAACTTCAGGTTGGTTGATAATAATAGGAGTTGCAATTAAACTGCCACTGACACCATGATTTGAAATAGTGAAAGTGCCATTTTTCATATCACTTGGCTTTAGTTTGCCATTTCGGGCTTTTATCGTTTGTGCCGTTAATGCTTTAGCAATACCAAAGAGGCTAAGCGATTGTACTTGTTGCACGACAGGCACAACTAAACCAGCATCTCCAAGAGCGGTACCAACCCCAATATTAATATCACTAAATAATTCAAGGGCATGATCATGAAACCGCGCATTAACTTGAGGCACGGTTTGGACTGCCTTAACTACTGCGGCCAAAAAATATGCAGTAAAAGTTAAATTAACATCACACTCTGCATATTCTTTTTTGTGCCATTTTCTGTGCTCAATGATGTTGCTCATGTTCATTTCAAAAATACTGGTCACATGCGGTGATGTTTCCAATAGGCTTTTAACCATATGTTTAGCAATAGATTTCCGCATATTGGTGTGAGGTACCATCGTCCCCTTAAGCGGTCGAGCGGCGATTGAATCGGCAGACGTAGGAGAGGCTGTTGGGTTTAATAGACCTGATGCTGGTGTGTTTTTGATATAGGCACTTACGTCATTGCGGGTCACTCTACCTCTACGACCTGAGCCAGTGATGAGGTTAAGATCTATATGGTGATTTTTTAATAAACGGCGAGCGGCAGGGCCAATAAGATCCTGAACGCTCTTGCTGTCTTCAAGTTCATTGTCGATACCGTGGTTTGTCACGTTATTTAAAGCGTTATTTAGGGGCTGGCTGATAGCTTCATTATCTTTTTTTGCATGGATAACGACTGCAGAGTCTTTGCTGTCTAGGAGAGCCGTATTTATATGGCCAAGTACAGTATCAACGGCAATCTCCTCGCCCTCATAGGCAATAATGTCAGATAAAAATCCTGTTTCTGGTGCACATATTTCCATGGAGACTTTATCGGTTTCCAATTCTATTAATGGCTCTCCCGCTTTCACTTGCTGACCAATAGCAACTAGCCACTTTGATAAGGTAGCCGAAGTGCCTTCTAACTGTGCGGCGGGTAGGGTGATATCAATGGTACTCATCTTTGTTACTCGCTTATAACTGAACATGACTTCATTCAATGGGTATTGGTTAAAATTCTACGTTATCGATAATGGTTTGTATTATCCGTTCAACTGTAGGGACAGCCGCATTTAATAAATGAATATTGTGGGGGTTGGGTATATCAGGCATAGTTAAACGTTGGATAGGAGCGTCTAAATCAAAAAATCCCTCTTTAGCAACTACTGCAGCGATTTCTGCGCCAAAGCCTGCGGTCATATTATCTTCATGAACAATTAAACACCGGCCCGTTTTTTTTACGCTCGCTAATACGGCGTCTTTATCCCATGGGACTATAGTGCGTAAATCAATCAGTTCGATACTGTCAGGGGTATGTTCTTTTTTAAGTTCTTCTATTGCCATTTCGCAGCGTTCGACCATAGCACCCCAAGTGACCAGTGTTAGTTTGTCACCGGCCGCTAAAATATTAGCCTTACCAAAGGGGATAACAAAATCATCGCCGGGGTAGGGACGACGTGCCCATCGGTTATCAAGTAATGATCTGTGTTCAAAAAAAATAGTGGGATTATTATCACGTAAGGCGTAACGTAATAAACCTACGGCATCTTCGGCATTTGAAGGCATAACAACTTGCCAGCCAGTTTTATGTGCCCATTCAACTTCATCACACATTGAGTGCCATGGATCGCCGCGGCCAGCAAAACCGCCAGGAATACGAATGACCATAGGGGCAGCAAATTGATTATTGGTTCGCCAACGCATAATGCCAGTATCAGTAATTTGTTCAGCAGCAGGCTCAGCATATTTTCTAAATTGAATTTCAGGTACTGGCATTAACCCCGCAAGCGCCATACCGACAGCACGACCAATGATACCCTCTTCAGAAAGGCTAGTATCAAAGACGCGGTGATCACCAAACTTTTCATTTAAGCCTAAAGTTGCGCCATGAACCCCTCCTTTTGGACCAACATCCTCACCAAAAACTAACACTTTAGGATTAGTTTCTAGCTCGTGAGCTAAGACCTTCCGAATCGCGGTTTGCATGTTTAAACGTTGGCCTTCAGGCTTAGCTGTTTCATTTACTGCTGGAAATTGGTAACCATCGGCATGCAAGCCACCACGCAACTGAACTTCTGCTTGACCATTTTTATCTGTCTCGGCATAAACATAGCGGGTTAAGTTATCAATATTGGGTTCAGGCCTCTTTTTTGCGCGTTCAACACTGGCTAGAATATCTTGTAATGTTTCTTCTTCGAGTATTTGCCACTGTTCTTCAGAAATAATATTTTGTTGTGCTAAGTAATTTTTTACTTTAGGTAATGGATCGTTAGCCTGCTCACTAGCGATCATTGTTTCTGGTTTATATGTTTGAGTATCTTGAAAGGTATGACCACATAAGCGTGGTACTTTTAAACGGAGTAAGCAGGTGCCTTGACCACTTCGGACATAATCAACGGCTTGTTGGATGAGATTTGGTGTTAATAGTGGATCTGTGCCGTCACCATCGATAATTTTCAGGTTTTTATAAGCGGCTAAGTTTGCGACTTGATCGCCGCCGGGTGTCTGCAAAGCTTGTGGTACTGAAATACCATAGCCGTTATCTTCGATATAAAATAAATGGGGTAAATTATTGGTAGTAGAGATATTCAATGATGCCCAAAAACCACTGGTAGACATTGATGAATCCCCGCCCATAGACAAACCTAATGCGCCTCTATAAGATTCATCCTTAAGCTCATCACGGTGATAGATAATAGATTGTGCCCAACCTGCGATAGGTGAGTATTGCGCTCCAACCCCCCCACACATTGGAAATAACATTGCACCAGTACGTTCAATATTTGGGTAGTTACACACTACACCAATATCACGACCATTACTGTAACCACCCGATTTTGCCATTGGCGAGGCAACTGCCTCATCAATATCTAAGCCAAGTGATAAAACAAATGGTCGAGAGCGGTAATAGCCAGTCGCACCATCATGAGGGTGAGTTAATTGAAGGCCTAAAAGAATTTGAGCAAAGTCATGGCCACGGGCTGAAAATTGATTAAAAACCAATTTAGCGGGAACTAATTCTTGCTCTTCTACATGGTCCATTGCCCGGGATAATAATAATAAGTAGCTAAGCTTATGCCAATCTACCTCAGCAGTTTCGTGGGGGCTGCTCTCTTGGGCACTATTAGTAGTTGACTGCAGTGAAACGGTATTCATTGTGCTATTCCTCAAGGTAATAATATCAATATTACGGTAATCATCCTACGAACTATATTTATTGATAATACAAGTGAATAGTTGCATCTGCAACAATCTGTATTTTTTTAGAGGTATTGTTTTTAATAAAAACGTAAAACTGTAAAATGATAATGACAGTTATAGCGGTTAACCATGCGTTAACTCTTTATCAAGTCCACTTATCCTATATAATAGCTGTAGAGATTTTTTAGGAGTTTTTTTTTATGCGGTTATTTGATCATATGTTACTGCTTGTTAGTTTGTCTTTTGTTTTACTTTTCATTGGCTGTAGCGAAAAGACAGAGGTCTTTAAAGAAGTTATTCGTCCTATTGCTTGGCTGGAAGTGCAACAATCTTCTTTTAACCAAGTGAGACGCCTATCTGGAAGTGTTTATCCGGTTGAGGCGACAAATTTAAGCTTTGAACTCGGTGGTAAAGTTGAGTGGGTAAAGGTCAAGTTAGGAGCCGCCGTAAAACGTGGTGATGAATTAGCACGTTTAGATCAACGAAATTTCAATTTAAGCATGCAAACATCTCAAGCTAACCAACAAAAAGCTAACGCGTCACTCTCTGAAGCGGAGAATGAATTTAAACGTTATACCGAGTTATCTAACAAAGGCTTGGTCTCAAAATCAGGTTATGATAATGCTAAAGCGGCCTATGAGTCTGCGATTAGCACAGTCAATTTAGCAAAAGCACAAGTCGCAATGTCAAGTAAAGATTTAAGTGACTCAGTATTAACAGCCCCTTATGATGGAAAAATAACCAAGCGCTTAGTGGAGCCCTCCATGCAAGTTTCGCCTGGGCAATCAATCTTTGAAATCGAAGGTGAAGATGGTCTTGAAGTACAACTAACGGTTCCTGAAACGCTTATCCAAGAATTGGTTATGGGTAGCGAGGTTGATATTCACTATTCTGCTTTTCCACAGTTAAAGAGCAAAGGAAAAATTACCGAAATTAGCTCGCGCGCGGGTATAGCTAATACTTTTCCGGTGACGATTGTTATTACTTCTTCTCTTAAAGGGTTGCGCGCAGGTATGACTGCAGAAGTTGATTTTGTTTTTGCGGGTGTTGGTCGTACTGGTTATGCAGGAGAAACCTTTCATTTACCTATTTCAGCACTAGGAGCCGACGAAGGGCAAAAATCTTATGTCTATGTTTATGATGTTGACCAACAAGTGATTAATAAAAGACAGGTGCAAACTGAAAGTATTATCAACAATCGAGTGATCGTCTCCTCGGGATTAAAAAATGGTGAAATCATCGCTACTGCGGGAATTTCATTTTTACTTGATGGACAAACAGTGGACCTACTAGATAAACACGTACAACGTTTTAATTAACCGCCATCATTATTATTACTGACGAGATTGAAAATGAATTTAACCCAAGTTGCATTTACTTACCGCAAGTCAATTTTAATGATATTGACCTTATTATTAATTAATGGTGTTTTTGCTTATCTAACATTACCCGCACAAGAAGACCCTACTATTACCATACGGACTGCAGTGGTAACAACATCATATCCAGGTATGGCACCAGAGCGTGTAGAACAGCTGATTACTCGGGCACTAGAAAAAGAAATTAGGAAAATTCCTGAAGTTGAAAAGTTAACATCAACATCAACCACTGGTCAATCGGTTATCCATGTCGAGATTTATGACCGTTATTTTAACTTAGATACTATTTGGCAAGATTTACGCAACAAAGTTAAGCAAGCAGAGGCAAACCTGCCACAAGGTACCAGAACCCCCTTTGTAAATGACGAATTTGGTGATGTTTCTGTTGTAACATTAGCGTTAACAGCCGATGGTTTTAACTTAGGTGAAATGTATGATATGGCGAAACATATTAGGGATAACATTTATGCGATAGCGGGTACTAAAAAAGTTGACATTTTAGGTACCCAAGCTGAGCGTATATTTTTAGAAGCCGGAACGGCAAAGCTTACTCAGTTAGGGATCTCACCACAAACGATTATCAAAGAATTACAAACTCAAAATATTATTAGCCCGGGTGGACAAGTAGATACTGGAACACGTTTTATTGTTGTTGAGCCGACGGGTAATTTTTCGTCGCTCGCTGATATCAGCAATACCCATATTACCCTTCCCGGTACCGATGATACTATTGCGTTAAAAGATATTGTCAGTGTGCGCCGAGGTTATATTGACCCCCCTCATCAACCGGCCTATTTTAATGGTCAGCCAGCAATAATTTTGGCTATTGCCATGTTGCCTAATTATAACTTACTTGAATATGCACCGCGGGTTAAAACCAAGGTGACCACAATAGAAAATAGTCTCCCTATTGGTTACCAATTAAATATTGCGACCTATCAGGCCGACCAGGTGAAAAAAGCAGTACAAGGGGTTTCCATAAGTGTTTTACAAACACTGGCTATTGTTCTTGTTGTGGTTATTTTTTTCTTAGGGATGAGAACCGGATTAATTGTCGGCTCAATTGTGCCATTTGTGATGTTGACGACGTTAGCCATTATGCAATTCTCAGGCATGGCATTAGAGAAAATGAGCTTGGCAACACTCATTATTGCGCTAGGTTTATTAGTCGACAATGGTATTGTTATCGCTGAAGACTTTAAAAGTCGTCTTGAAAAAGGAGAAGAGCGCTTCTCTGCTATGATTAATGGCGGAAAAGAACTTGCTATGCCTTTATTAAGCTCTTCTGTAACGACTATTTTATTCTTTTTACCATTAATGTTGGCGGAACATGTCGCCGGTGAATTTACTCGGTCAATTTCTTTAGTTATTTTAATTACCTTAATGACCAGCTGGGTAATGGCTTTGTGTGTGACTCCTACATTATGTTATTTATTCATTCGAGTTGATAAATTACCAACCAATAGTGATTTAATTCAGCAGGTTAATAAAAATGGTGTTTTATATAAAGTCTATGAAAGGTTTTTACATTGGCTATTAAGTCATAAAGCTTTTTTTATGCTATCAATGGTCACCTTACTCGTTATCTCAATGAGTGGTTTTAAGTATGTCGAACAACAATTTTTCCCTAGTTCAGACCGTACACAGATCATGATGTACATTGATCTACCAAATGGTACCTCAGCGCGAGAAACTAATCGTCAAATGCTTGAAGTGTTTGATTGGCTTGATAATAAAAAGCGCTTTCCTGAAATTACCAGTTATTCAGGTTACTCAGGCTTTAATGGGCCTCGTTTTGTATTGACACTGAACCCAGAAGATCCGGCCGATAATAAAGGTTTTGTCGTGTTAAATGTTAAAGAAGGCACTGAACTGGATATCTTGGTAAACCGACTACACAACGGAATCATTAAAACCTTCCCAAATGTTTCAGGGCGAGTAAAACGGATGTTTGCTGGGCCTTCGGACTCAAGTACCATTAATATTCAAGTCAAAGGCCCTGATAAGAACGTTATCTATGCCAAAGCCAATGAGGTCATGGCAGTATTGCAAAACGTGCCTCACACCAAAAATATCCGTACTGATTGGGAAAATCGGATTGTTAAAGTGAAAGTGAAAGTTGACCAGCATAGAGCAAGACGAGCCGGGGTCACTTCAAAAGACATTGCTACTGCACTGCAAACCTTTTTTAGTGGTGTAACAGTGACTGAATTTAGAGAAGGAGATGACATTATTCCGGTCATACTTAGAGCTAATGACGAAGAACGTTTTAATCTTGATAGGTTACGGACGGTTTCGGTCTATTCTAATGCGACTGGTGTCGCTATTCCATTATTCCAAGTCGCTGATTTTATGCCTGTTAATCAATATGCTAAACTGCAAAGAGAAGATATGTTTAGCACGATAACCATTGAAGCTAATAATACTGAAATGACGGCAGAGGATCTTAAACTTATTATTGATGCGGATATTGAGGCATTAAAATCAGATTTACCTGTTAATCACCATATTGAATATGATGGTGTTATTGTCGTATCCAAAGAAGCACAACAAGCCCTAGGTGCTAGTATGCCTATGGTGATTGGTTTTGTATTAGTTTTATTAGTCATGCAATTTAATTCATACCGTCGAGCAATGATTATTGTCTTAACTATTCCTCTGTTGCTCATTGGGACTATTATTGGTCTATTGGTGATGAACGCGCCCTTTGGCTTTATGGTGACATTAGGTGTTTATAGCTTGGCGGGTATCATTATTAACAACGGTATTGTTTTAATAGATCGTATTGATATTGAACGTGGAAAAGGGGTTAGTGATTATCAATCGATTATTAACGCATGTTTAACGCGAATACGTCCTATCACCATGACAACAGTAACAACCATTATGGGTTTGTTACCCTTAATTATGAATTCAGAGTCAATGTTTTTTGGTATGGCAACTGTATTAGCCTTTGGTTTAGGGGTAGGCACCCTATTAACCTTAGGTGTTGTACCTGTTTTATATGCGTCGTTTTTTAAGGTACATCGGTAAATTTCTTTTTGAGGTTAATACTAATAGACTCATTTGATGGGTTAGGGCTTATGAAAGTGATGATTATTACGATATTGCTGGTTGGCAGTTAATTGAGTAACAACCAAGTTATTATTCCTAAAAAATTACTGGTTAATAAAAAAAACCGCTAAAGATATTTAGCGGTTTTTTTGTCGTCGACTTAATCTAAATTAATTAAGCGTTAACGAGAAAGTGCACCCAAATACTCGCGGCGTAACCTAACGCGATAACCGGTGTCCATTTCAAATGGCTGAAGAAAGTATAATAACCACGGGCTTGACCCATTAAGGCAACACCTGCAGCTGAGCCAACAGACAGTAAGCTACCACCAACACCAGCAGTTAATGTCACTAATAACCATTGAAAATGAGACATGTCAGGGTTCATCGTTAATACCGCAAACATGACGGGGATGTTATCAACAATAGCCGATAAAACACCAACAAGAATGTTTGCATAGGTCGCACCTAATTGAACGTACATAAACTCAGAAGTCATACCTAAGTAACCAATAAAACCTAAGCCGCCTACGGCTAAGATAACACCATAGAAGAAAAATAAAGTGTCCCACTCGGCTTTTGCTATTTTATCAAAAATATCGAAGCTTTCATGGCTTGTTGGAATATCTGAATGATCGATCTCAGGTTGACCTGATTTGCGAATATAATAGCCAAAGAATTTAAGATACGCCAAACCTAGCATCATGCCAAATACTGGTGGTAAATGAAGGAAGTTATGAAAAGAAACGGCGGTAATAATGGTTAGAATAAATAAACCAACAATCACTAGCCCACCTTTTTTAATCGGTGTCATTTCACCGCTAATAGCGTTAGGACTGCCTGCAGGAATATAAAATTGCATGATTAGCGCTGGAATAAGGTAGTTAACTACAGACGGAAGGAATAGTGCAAAAAACTCACTAAAATTAACGATACCTTTTTGCCAGACCATTAGGGTTGTAATATCACCGAATGGACTAAAGGCACCACCGGCATTTGCGCCAACAACAATACCAATACAACTAATAGCTATAAATTTAGGTTCATCTTTACCTACAGCGAGAACAACGGCACACATAATTAATGCGGTAGTTAAATTATCAGCAATAGGTGAGATAAAGAAAGCAAGAATACCGGTTAGCCAAAACAACTGTTTATAGCTAAAGCCTTTGGCAACTAACCAATCACGTAAAGAATCAAAAACATTACGCTCTAACATCGCATTGATGTAGGTCATGGCAACAAGTAAGAAGAAGAAAAGTTCGGCATATTCAAGGAAGTTATGACGAATAGCAACTTCTGCTGTATGTGGCATACCATTAGCAGCGTAATAAGCCGCAATTAATATCCAAATTAATCCAGCCGCGAGAAGAACGGGTTTAGATTTTCTTAAATGTAGCTTTTCTTCTAAAATAACTAGGCTATAGGCAGCTACAAAAATAGCGATGGCAGCGTAACCAACCCAGTGGCTAGTTAAATCAATAGTCTCGTGCAAAGCATCGGACGCAAAGGCAATGCTTGGAACACACATTGCCAGTAAAACGAATAAAAGTTTTTTCATGTTATTCTCAAATATGATTAGGTTTAATTATTATGAATAATTACTATGATTAATTATTGTTTTTATTTATAGAGTCAAAAACAGTTAAATTATAACAAGGGTGGTACAAAATGATACCACAAGGTTTTTGATTATATCAATCATAGTGTGTGATAAAGTCTTGTGCAATACTGTAAATAAACTAACAGTTAACCTTGATTAAATAACAAACACTCGTTTGATGGTTTGTATGTAAAATTGAAATAGCTTTAACGGAGTAGCGGATGTCCCAAGAAACGATTAAATTTGAATACGAGAAGTCAACAAAAAATAGTGTTCGTTACCAAGAGGTGTCAGAAGATGGTAAGGCACCTATCCTAGGGACCTTATATGTACAGAAATGGTTTGCAGGTAATACTAAAACCTTAGAAATTACCATAGAGAAAAAAGACTAGTATAGCCGTTACTTATTCGTCCAGTAAAATTTTAGCTATCACTGGGTTAGCATACATAGTTAATAACCAATGCTGCTGAAGTGCATCAAGGTTTTTCATCCGTTTCTTAAGCTTCTTAAGGACAGTATCATCGGTAAATTTGTTGTTTAAATGCGCAAATGCCGCAAGGTTGCTATCGAATAACTGATAATGACCAATAATTTGTTCATCAATGGCTAATGAAATATCTTTGCTGTTTTCAAAATTCCCTTTAAGAGGAGGGCAAAACTCTAAATGAATTCGCCCCTTTTGCCCAAGCAGACCTCGAGTGATACTGTTTAAGTCCTCATTATCGGTTTTGTTATATTCTCCGGTACTTTCCTTCGTCGCCAGTTCTATCGCTTTTTGTTGGTCACAGGGGTCAAATTCATAAGAAATAGCAACGGGAATAATATTGATCTGTTCTAGATAATCACTAATTGCTATAGTTTTATCTTTGTTGAGCAATAACATGGAAATAAGCGCAGGATTTGTTTTATCCAACCCATCTTTAGCTCGGCCTTCACGTTGAGCAAGCCAAATACTTTGTCGGTTATGGGTTATTGAATGATGAATATAAGCAGATAGATCTTTAGATGCTTTAAGCATTCCTCGCTTGGTCGTCTCACTACGTTTGACAATAAAGCTTTTATTCAGTCGCATTAAGTCTGAAACCCAAGGAGTAGCCAGTAAGTTATCACCAACAGCAGACTCTACGGTATTTATGCCTTTTTGATGAAGCGCTAAATTAACTAGGGCGGCGTCAAGTACAATATCTCGGTGATTACTAATAAATAATGCCGGTTTATTTAAATCAAACTTTTCTAAACCATGGTATGAGAAACCTTTTGCACTTTTATTAATGATTTTTTTAAGATATTTGGCACCTTCAAGATGAATTTGATCGACAGAGGTAAAAAACTTAGTGCGAAATTTCAATGAAACTTTAGTGATCTTTTTAGCAAACCATGGTGATAATTGGTAGATGCGGGGTATAGCTAATTGGGCAACACAAGCTTGGAATTCATTTTCATTAATTAATCTGTCGATAACGATACTGACTTCGTTATCGCGAAACGGGCGGATATCATCAAACATTGGAAGTCTCAAATAAAAAACTGCGCCTTATTCCATTTATCAACATGAATTATCTAAAAATAGCTTCACTTTAAATAGTAGGCATTACAAAACAGTCTAAATTATATGACAATGTGTCGGTTTACCTTAGTCATTTTTATTTTTATTTTTATTGAGTTTTTTTGACCTGAGTAAACCCTCTTTGATATTAATTGGTTAGCTCTTGATAATTGTTGAAACCACATCAATAAAATTGCAGAAGGCTAGAAGATGGAAACTCAAAATGACTCATAATATAAAAAATTTAAAGACTCTGATTTTTAGCAATACAGGTGCGCTTAAAAAGGAGTTTACCCCGTAAAATCAACAAGGAATTAACAGTAAGTTAACAATAAAATAAATAATATCAAGCAACAAAAAATATTTGTTTAATTATAATAAAATACCCTTTCAAAAATCAGTCATAAAGAATACTATTCTGAGTAACCAGTGCAGAAATAATAATAAAACACAGACATTGCAGAGCTGATTTTGCTGTCTGTAAACTAATAAACTTTTAATAACGATACGGTTAGTTCCTATTATTAATATTCACATGTTTTTGTATTATGGTTTAATCAGTTGTTAGGAGAGCGGTCATGATGAAATTTTGCAACAACCACACTAGAAGATTAAAAAAATTACCCCTGTATTTAGAAGTAATCTTACTGGTAAATTTAGCTATTATTGTTTGCTTACTTATTATGTAGTCGTCTTTGTGCTGTTTAAGCATGTATCCAGATATATGCTTAAACAATATAAGTTGATGGTTTACCTCCTAAAATTACATTTAATAAATATAGATTTAATTTTGATAAAAGTGAATCCGTCGTGAAGATAAAATAAAATACCGTTTAATTCGTTTGGTGAGTTACCTCTATTGCTAATATGAGGTAATGGTTAAATTTTATCTTCACCAAGTTCCAGGAATTCAATCTTATTTGCCACGTCATCCCACACTTTCGCATCTTTAGGCGGTGCTTTGACCTCAGTAATACGAGGCCATACTTTGGCAAGTTCAGCGTTTAATTCTATAAACTCTTTCTGGTGCTCTGGCACCTCATCTTCTTGATAAATAGCGCCAACAGGGCACTCAACCGGACATAAGTCGCAATCAATACAGTCATCAGGACTAATAACTAAAAAATTAGGCCCCTCAAAAAAAGCATCAACAGGGCAAACTGCGACACAATCGGTGTATTTACATTTTATACAACTATCAGTTACTACAAAGGCCATAAGACGAATTTAACAAACTATTGAGATGAGTCGATTTAAGGTGCCGATCATACCTTGGATTAATCGTAATACCAAACAGATTGCGTATTTAAACCATTTGAGTATGTCCAATAAATTAATCTGTTGGTTATAAATCAAATAAGTTTCTTAAATAGGCCGCGATACGTTAAAATACCTCTTGTTATTTTTCATTACCAAAATTGTACTACTGGACTTATTATGTTGCGCTTAACTGATATAAAACTAGATCTGAATCATCAACCAGAAGAGTTGCGCCAAGCGGTGCTTGATAAACTTAATATTAGTGATGGGCAACTTATTGACTTTACCGTTTTTAAGCGTGGTTATGATGCCCGTAAAAACAATGTTATCACCCTCATATATACATTAGACGTTGAAACTCCATTAGAGGAGAGTTTATTAGTCAGTTTTATAAAAGATCACAATGTTAAAGTTACTCCTGATATGAGTTATAAATATGTCGCTCAAGCTAATGGTGAAAGTAGCCAACGTCCAGTGGTTATTGGTTTTGGTCCTTGTGGTTTATTTATTGGTTTAGTCTTAGCACAAATGGGCTTTAAGCCGATTGTGTTAGAACGCGGTAAAGAGGTTCGGGAACGAACAAAAGATACGTTTGGTTTTTGGCGTAAAAAAATTCTTAATACAGAATCAAACGTACAGTTTGGCGAAGGTGGCGCCGGTACATTTTCTGATGGTAAGCTTTGGAGTCAAGTTAAAGATCCCTATCACTATAGCCGTAAGGTGCTTAATGAGTTTGTTGATGCGGGTGCGCCAGAGGAAATACTATATGTCAGTAAACCTCATATTGGTACTTTCAAATTGGTGACAATGGTCGAAAAAATGCGAGCTAAAATAATTGAACTCGGAGGTGAAATTCGTTTTGGCCAACGTGTTGACCAAATTCATATTGAAGGAGAGGGTGAGACTCGACAAGTGACGGGGGTAACGTTATCAACGGGTGAGAAAATACATACTCACTATATTGCGCTTGCCATTGGTCATAGTGCTCGTGATACCTTTGAAATGCTTTATAAAAATGATGTCTTCATTAAGGCGAAGCCTTTCTCAATCGGTTTCCGTATTGAACATGAACAATCAACCATAGATAAAGCACGCTTTGGCAAAAATGCTGGTAATGAAATTTTAGGGGCGGCAGACTATAAATTAGTTCATCACTGTAAAAATGGGCGCTCGGTCTATAGTTTTTGTATGTGTCCAGGGGGTACGGTAGTAGCGGCAGCATCTGAAGAAGGTCGTTTAGTGACTAATGGTATGAGCCAATATTCTCGTCATGAACGTAATGCCAATAGTGCCATCGTTGTTGGTATCTCTCCAGAGGATTATCCCTTAAAAGACGGGAAAGTTGATGTGCTTGCGGGCATCGAATTACAACGTCGATTAGAAGAAAAAGCTTTTAAATTAGGGGGTGGGAACTATGATGCGCCAATACAACTGGTGGGTGACTTTATCGCTGGCCGCGCCAGTGGTGAACATGGCGAAGTCGTCCCTTCATACAAACCCGGTGTCACTTATTGTGATTTAAGTGAAATATTACCAAACTATGCGAATGAAGCGATACGAGAGGCTCTTCCTGCCTTTGAACGAAAGGTTAAGGGATTTGCTAATAAGGATGCCACTTTAACCGCTGTTGAAACGCGAACCTCTTCACCTATTCAAATTAGTAGAGATAAAGTGTCATTAGAGAGTATTAATACCAAGGGACTTTATCCTGCCGGTGAAGGTGCTGGATATGCGGGAGGTATTTTATCAGCAGGAATAGATGGTATTAAAATTGCTGAAGCTATGGCTTTATCAATGATGAGTTTAAACAAATAAGAGACATCAACCAAGGATTCAAAGCACTGTAAAGCTTTCTATTAACGCTTTCCTTTTATTTATTGATAGAGGAGAGTGAGAATTGTTGATTTTTATTGAAGATGAATTATTTTTAGTCAACTTTTGCCTAAGTATTTTTTTACACTCAACGTCCATATAAAAATAGCATATCCAGAGTCAGAATAGGCGTTATAACCTGATGAATTAAAGAGCAAAAGCCTTCCAAAACATGTCAAAAATCGCTTCACGATGGACCGGGTCATTAATCAATTCAGGGTTATTTATTAAATACATCGTACTACTTATAAATTGGCTGTGAGCATTGTCAACCATCAGTTTTAATGGGTAGTTAGCAATGATTTGATGCTGTTGACCAAATTGGATTAGTAGTGGTAAATAACCAAAATCTTCAGCTAATACTTCTATTTTTACTTGGCTTGATAGTTGAGCGTATTGACTGACTTGCTGACAAAACTGCTGTTTGTCAGCATTGATTATTCCCCAATCAATTGCTTGATCCCATACCCGTTTTGCCTGTTGCTTAAGCTTGTTTTGATTAAGTTGAAAGGGTTTTATTTGCAAGGCAAAGTCTTGTTTTATTTTTTTATATAAGGCTAATACTAAGGCTTCTTTTGAAGGGAAATGATGAAATAAAGTCCCATTAGCGACACTGGCATGTTTGGCGATAGATGCGGTAGATGTTGCGTCTATGCCTCGGTTAACAAAAAGTGTTAATGCACTATCGAGTAATTGCTGCTTTTTGTTTATTTTTACAGGGGCAGTAATTGACATATCTATCTCATAAACATCTTTAGCATCATCTTTTGAATAAAACCGCCATAAGGAGGATATACTAGTTTTCCCGTGTTTAATTTACCACGTGACAAAACTGTTTTTGCTTTTGAGAAAGTTAAAAATCCTTCTTTACCATGATAATGCCCCATGCCTGAGTCACCTACACCGCCAAAGGGTGCATCATCGGCTGCAACATGGAAAATAGTCTCGTTAATGCAAACACCACCTGAGTGGGTTTTGTTAAGTAGGTCTTGTTGAGTTTTTTCATCAAAACTCATGATGTAGAGGGCGAGTGGACGAGCTCGCTCATTAATATAATTGATAGCCTCACCTAGTTCTTTATAACCAATAATGGGTAGGATAGGGCCAAAAATTTCACCTTGCATTAATAACATTTCATCGGTTGTGCCAGTGACTAATTGGGTAGGAAGCTGGCGTGACGCCGTATTAATTTCTTGGTTATTGGCGGATATAACGGTAGCACCTTTTTCTACTGCATCATCAAGCCAAGAAAGTAAACGGTTATATTGGACATTATTAATGATATTGCCGTAGTCATTACTGATTGATTGCTTACCATACATTTTTTGAAATTGTCTTTGATAAGTGCTAATAAATTCAGTGACTTTATTTTCAGGACAAAAGATATAATCAGGTGCTACACAAATTTGTCCCGCGTTTAAACACTTGCCATAAATCAGACGTTCAACCGCAGTTTTTATGGGCATGTCATCAGCAATAATAACAGGGGACTTACCACCAAGTTCTAACGTTACTGGGGTTAAGTTATCGGCAGCTGCACGCATAACATGGCGACCAACCGTTGTTGAACCTGTGAAAATTAAATGATTAAAAGCTAACGCGGAAAAAGCAGCAGCAACATCGGCTTCACCTTCAATAACCGCGACTGTGTCATTATCAAAAAGACTAGCGAGCATGTGAATTATGACCGTATTGGTTGCTGGCGTGAACTCTGATAATTTGATCATTGCCCTATTCCCTGCGGCAAGTGCAGTAATCAATGGGCCTATCGACAACATCACTGGAAAATTCCAAGGAGCGATTATGCCAATAACACCTAGTGGTTGATAGTAAACAGTGACTTTGGCCGGAGATAATAATAAACCTGCATGACGGCGCTGTGGTTTCATCCATTTTTTTAAATGCTTCATGGTGTAATTGATGTTCATCACACAGGGTAAAATATCTGAAAGTAACGTATCTTGTGCTGAACGTTGACCGTAATCTTGATCAAGGGCGGCAACCAACTCATCTTGATAAGTTAATAACGCAGTTTTTAGCTGAGCGAGTTGACTCATTCTTTGTTGAACTAATGGTGCTGGTGCAAGTTGGTAAGCCTTTTTTTGTGCATTTAATAATGCTTGTAAGGACTCGTTACTCTTTTTTTGTTTTACAGGCATGTCAAAGCTACTCCATAGTGATGGTCAATATTACTTATTAGATGTCCCGACTGATTAGTCAGTCAGTCTAATTATTAAACACTAAGCCAGAAAAATTAACAAGGATAATTTTTCTGGCTTAGTGTTTATCTCTGACTGCCAGTATACATTGAGATAAAATGTATCTAGTCCACGTTAGCAAATTAGTTATTATCTATCATCTTTTAGGTAAGTAAATGAGTAATCACTATATTTTTTGATGTTTCTTTTACTAAAAGAAAGGACTTAAAGGTTACATATTAAATAAAGGATTGATAATCAACAGCCTTATTCCGTTAGATAGTATTGGCATAGAAAATCCATATACTCTTGTTCAGTTATCAATTTAAACCCTTTTTGTTCAAACCTAACAAAATCATCTTCTTTAGGAAAGGTAAAGTAGCTATCACTTTTAGCTTGTGGAATTGTTATTATTTTTTCGTTTCTAGAGTAAGTCATAGTGGCATCAATAATATCCAAAGTACCTTGATGATAGAGCTCTAGTGTATGTTGGAGATACGATTTTTCGCTTTGAACGGCCATCGTTGATATTTTAATTATTTCACCGGTATCAATAGTGCCGTCATTAATTTTATGAAGTGTTGTACCAATTGTGGTATCACCCTTTAGCATCGCCCAAAAGGTTGCCATCACCCCTCTATACTTGGGTAGTATTCCTGAATGAAGATTTATAACACCATGCTTAGGTATTTCTATGCATTTGTCTTTTAATATACAGCCGTAACGAATTGAAATGATTAAGTCAGGAGCAAGCCTTTGTATCCGATCAATGCTTTCAGAAGAGTTAATGGTATTTTCATCTTTTATTTCTGAGTCTAGATGAAATTCAAAACCCTCAAACCCGGTAAATTTATTGGTTTGGTTGTTGTTGAATGATCGGCTTAATAACTTGTTAAGCAAGTCTTGTTCAAAAAATTTAAGTCTCAATAATTGTTCAGGTTGGTTGGTACTTTTTCCTACTTTGGCTGATAACCACAAATGTAGTTGGTGCTCGTCTTTTAGCTTGGGAATTAATAAGTTTAAGGCAAAGTTACTTGCGATATCTTTATTAGAAAGGATAAGTATTTTCATATGCTATTAAGTAACTTAGTAAGGGGATGATTTGGTGTCAGTCGCTTTAAAATTGAGCATAACTATACCCGTAAGTTATATCAAGTTTAATCCAGAAAAGACTACCGTTATTAAATTCTTTATCTTGCAGCAATTAGGCGTGGGGATATTATTAGAGAAAATGTATTAAGTTTTCAAGGGTAACCCTATTTAAGTACTTCCCTTTAAACACTGTATCTATTCCAATGTGGCATAAAATAAGCAATCATTAGTGGCAATATCAATCGTTTTGTTGCCATAAATATTTAGAGCGTTTCCTTGGTGTATATTTCACCATCTTGTAAATAAAATATGAGGGTGAGTTTGTTATTATCTTGTTCATCTTTAACAATTAATGGCAGTTTATTATCCTTTTTGTACCAGCCAAGCAGATGACCAGCAGGTATTTTTTCTGGTAAAAGATTGATATTAACACCATGAAATAGTTGTTTATTTTGTTTTATCAGCAAGGTAAGTAGCAATAAAAATACTGGTCCAAATAATCGCTAATATAGAAAGATCATGCATAGTCGTTTGGTTAAGTTCCAGTGAAAATAGTTAAGAATATATAGAGAGAGTCATCACCATAAATACGTTCTTCAATCCCTCTCTTAGTTATAAACCATATTTTTGAAAGTTGAAATGTCAGACAAACACTTTTTTGGTATTATGTGCCTAGTCAATATATTCTTATTTATGATATTTTAAATACCTAATCAAATATTTGTTGGTTAGTTAATTTACTCAATAGTTACCGACCATTGATATTGATTTTCGACAAAATCCATATCAAGTTTTTATTCAATGAATCGTTTTTTTTGTTTGCTGTATAACCAATTTTAATAAACAATAGTGATCATAGAGGCTATTATGCCTACCAAAAAATCTTAGCGCTATTTGAGACTTTAAAATGATTATTGATGGTAAACAAGCAGCGGCCGAATTACGAGCCAAGTTAGCAGTAGACGTAAAACAACTTAAACAAGAAAAAAGTATCACACCTAGTTTAACTGTTGTATTAGTAGGTGAAGACCCTGCAAGTAAAGTTTATGTACGTAATAAAGTGAAACAAACTCGGGAGGTGGGGATGATTTCCAACGAAATTATACTGCCTATTGAGACCTCACAAAATGAGGTTTTAGCTATTCTTGATAAGCTTAATAACGATAAAAGTGTTCACGGTATTTTAGTGCAATTACCATTGCCCAAGCATATTGATGAAAGCATCATCATTGCTGCTATAGTACCTGAAAAAGATGTTGATGGTTTTCATGCCATGAATTCTGGTCGTTTAGTCAATGGTGAAAAGGGCGCGTTAATTCCGTGCACGCCACAAGGCTGCATTATTCTCGCTAAAAGGCATCTTGGTGATGACTTGTCTGGCCAACATGCAGTAGTTATTGGCCGTTCAAACATCGTTGGTAAACCGGTCGCTTTATTACTTTTGCAAGAAAACTGTACGGTAACTATTGCTCACTCTAGAACTAAAAACTTACCTGAAATATGTAAACAAGCTGATATTTTAGTGGCTGCGGTTGGTCGTCCTGAGTTTGTTCAAGCGGATTGGGTAAAAGCAGGAGCGACAGTAATCGATGTTGGAATTAATCGTGTTGAGTGTAATGGTAAAGCTAAACTAGTCGGCGATGTCGAATATGCTGGTGTCGCTAATGTTTGTGGTGGTATCACCCCCGTGCCTGGTGGCGTTGGTCCAATGACGATTGCTTGTTTGTTAAAAAACACAGTTGCAGTGGCCAGACGCTTTGGCTAAGTCGTTTTACTAAGCCCTACTATTAATCAGAAACAAGCTGTTTAATAGATCAAATATCAGTCATTTTCTACTATTTTGCTACACTAAAAGAGTGGTTACTTATCATTTACAATGTTCAGCACTAGTAATTTTCATCTTAAATTTATAAAGCTTTGCTACAGCAATAAGTTAAAATAGGTTTAATCAAGTCCTTAAGATATTTGGAGTCACTATGGAATATGAATTTATTAATGATCCAATAACAGGGTCCGTAAAGGCAAATTTTTCTCTTGAACATGAGATTATGGGGCCTTGGCTCGAAGTGGAAGTTGGTGGTGATACTGATAAGCTAACTGAGTTATTAAGTGCAATTAATGACGTGGGCAAAGGTTCACATCATGAAGTGATGATCACTGGGCATGAATACAGTATTGAAATTTCTCGTGCTGATGTTGTGGTAAAAAATAACGCGGGTATGAACGGTACTTCAACAGAACTGCCAATAGAACTCTCTGAAGAATTTGAAAATTATGATCAAAATAGTGAAGCTTCATGTGGTACGGAAGACTTCAAAGCATTATTAATGTCGTGGGCTCGTTTTATTAATAACTGAAAAGGGTCACGTCTTTTAAATAAGCGCAGAATAACTTGTGAAGTTTATTTTAGCGCTATTTTTATCTTCTATTTCTAAATTATATAATTTAAACTCTCCTTCAATAAACACAAATAACCTTATAATTATGAGAGTTTTATGACAACACCATCACAAACTTCCAGTAAAAAAAACAATCGAAAAATGGTTGAACTTCGCTATGTTCTAATGCCTTTTGTTATTATTTTTGCTGCTATAGTTTTTTTTGGTATTGTGAAGTCTATGGCGCCAAAGCCGGCTAAAAACCCAGTAGTCATAAAAGCACCTCTAGTTGAAGTAATGGCAATAGAACAAGAAAATATTACGTTTAAAGTCTTAAGCCAAGGAAGTGTTTTTCCTCGAACCGAAACATCACTCATTTCTGAAGTGTCAGGTATGGTCGTTGACGTCTCTGATAAATTTAAAGTGGGTGGCTACTTTAAAAAAGGTGAGCAGCTATTAACGATTGATGACATTACTTACCAGGTGGCATTGATACAAGCTCAATCTCGACTCGATTCAGCCCAAGCAAATGTTATTGAAGAAAATGCTCGCACTCAACAAGCAGAGGACGAATGGCGTTTAACAGGTAAACCATTATACGAAGCGCCGGTGTTAGCCATTAGAAAACCACAGCAAAAAAAAGCACAAGCAGACTTGTTATCAGCACAAGCAGATGTAAAAGCAGCCCAATTTAAACTCCACCGCACTAAGATTGTTGCGCCTTATGACGCGCTGATAAAGTCAAAAATGGTTGATATTGGCCAATACGTCTCCACGGGCACTCAACTGGCGATATCCTTTGCAGTAGACTACGCCGAAATTCGTTTACCGATTAAACAACGAGACGTTGCTTTTTTGAATTTACCGCGCATTAACAAAAAATCAGAATTAGTCTCTTCTGTTGATATATCTTATCAAATAGCAGGTGTTAATCACCTTTGGAATTCTCGACTAACCCGCTATGAAGGGATAGTCGACAGTCGATCTAGAGTGCATTATGTTATCGCGCAAATTGATGATCCTTACGCACTTAAGGCTTCTTCGACCCATGATGAACTACATATTGGAACTTTTGTTAATGCTGTAATTTCAGGTAAAGTACTTAATAATTTAGTGGCTATACCTCGAGGTGCAATTTACGGTGCAAATTCATTATATTTGGTAGACAAAGACAATAAACTACAAATTACTACTATCAATATTTTGCGTACTGATGCAAAAAATGTCTATACCTTGGATGAGTTTCCAGACGATAACCGTATTATGCTTACTAAGCTTTTATCACCACTGCAGGGCATGAAATTGCGTATCCATGGCGAAAATCAAAGTGTAAAAAACAAAATGGCTGAAGAAAGAAACCAGGGTAAAAAATAATGAGTCAGCCTGATAATAATCCTACAGATGAAAAGCAAACCGGCATTATCGCATGGTTTGTTAATAACGCCGTAGCTGCTAATTTATTGATGGCCTCTATTTTAGTGGCTGGGATATTTTCATATCAAAATTTAAACAAAAAAATGTTTCCTGAATTTAATCCTAATACCATTCAAGTATCAGTGGCACATTTAGGTGCCGCACCCGAGGAAGTAGAGCAGGGCGTTATACTCAAAATTGAAGAAGCGTTAGAAGATATTAGTGGGATAAAGAGAATAACTTCATCAGCAAGAGAGGGTTTTGGCACAGTCACTATTGAAGTATTGTCAGGGTATTCATTACCGGAGAAACTTGATGAAGTAAAAATGCAGGTTGATAGCATCACTACCTTTCCAGAACAGATAGAAAAACCATTAATTATTAAGCAAGAGTTTAAAGGCCAGGTTTTATGGTTATCGGTAAGTGGCGATATGGACAGACGTTCTCGTCAGATAATGGCTCAAAATATTCGTGACGAGGTCGTAGCATTACCAGGGGTTAATCACGCACAAATTATGGGTAGTCGCCAGTATGAAATTAGTATTGAAGTTACTGAACATAAATTACAAAAGTATCAATTAACCTTTGATCAAATTACTCAAGCGGTAAGAAGATCGTCGGTAGATATGCCTGGTGGAACAATTAAAAGCCAAGCAGGAGATATTTTAATTCGTACACAAGGACAAGCTTATACGGGCAAAGAGTATGGTGATATTGTTTTAAGAACTGCTGCTGATGGCACACGATTATTACTATCAGATATTGCTGTAATAGTTGATGGTTTTGTTGAACAAGAAGACTTTGCCACATTTGATGGTCAAAACACCATCAGTATTATGGTGCAATCAACAGGTAATCAAAACGATTTAGAAATTGCTGAAAAAGTTAAAAAATATGTTAATAGTAAAAGTGGTCAACTACCACAAGGAGCCAAACTTACCGTTTGGGGAGACACTTCGGTCTATTTATCTGCTCGTTTAGATATGATGATCAATAATTTACTCTTAGGTTCGGTACTGGTCTTTTTAGTCCTAGCGCTATTTTTAAGGATACGTATCGCTTTTTGGGTGATGATAGGTATTCCAATAAGCTTTTTTGGTGCTTTTGCTTTAATGCCCTTGTTTGGCGAATGGTCTGTTTCAATAAACCTATTAAGCCTATTTGCCTTTATTATGGTGCTCGGTATTGTTGTTGATGATGCCATTGTTATTGGTGAAAGTACTTATTCAGAAATTAAGCGTTATGGTCATTCACCAGGAAATATTATTCGTGGCACTAAGCGTGTTGCGATGCCGGCAACGTTTGGGGTCTTAACTACCATTGCTGCATTTTTGCCGTTATTGGCGATTGATGCCAGTTTTGCGGCATTTTTTAGGTCAATCGCTTTAGTGGTTTCCTTTTGTTTATTCTTTTCACTTATTGAATCTAAATGGATTTTGCCTGCGCATTTAGCCCATATGATATATATCCCATTAACAGAAGAAAATAGTAATTGGTTTGAAAAAATACAAATGCGTTTTAAAGACAAGCTTGATCATTTTATTAACAACGCATATAAAAACACCTTAGAAAAAGCATTGATTGCACGTTATAACACCATGGCATATTTTATTGCTATTCTGATTTTAGCTATTAGCTTACTTGTTGGCTCTTTAGTAAAAGTCGAAGTGTTTCCTAATATTCCAAGTGATTTTATTCGAGGAAGCATTACCTTAGTTGATGGTAGTGCTGTTGAGCAGCGCAACAGCGCTATTGAGCAAGTGATGCAAGCGGCAGATGACGTTGCAAAAGAAAATTTACTTAATGGCGTCAGTTTTATAAAGCACTCTATGGTTTTTACGGGTGGAAATACCCGAGCGACATTTTTATTAGAGTTAACCAAGTCAGAAGGGCGTGAACTTAATGCTTATGATATCGAAAAATTATGGCGTAATAAAATTGGTGAAATTCCAGGTACCAAAGAACTGCGATTTTTTGCGGGTACTAATGCAGGTGGTGGTGCAGCAATTGAATTTCAATTAACGGGTAAAAATGATCGTGAGCTTGAAGCAGCAGCTGAACAGTTGCAAAACAAGCTAGAAGCTTATGAAGGGGTTTATGATATTCGCAATTCATTTAGTCGTGGTTCTCAGGAAATTAAACTCAGTATTCGTCCTGAAGCCGAAGTATTAGGTTTAACATTAACTGATTTGGCTAAACAAGTGCGTCAGGCGTTTTATGGTGATCAAGCCCAGCGGATTCAGCGCGGTAGTGATGAGCTAAAAGTAATGGTTCGTTATCCGTTGGAACATCGGTTATCGATATCAGATTTAGAAGATATGTGGATCAGAACACCGAGTGGCGAACAGGTGCCCTTTTACCAAGTGGCTGATATAAGTATTGGTCAAGGCTTCTCAGCGATCACCCGTATTAATCGTAAGCGTTCAATTAATATTTATGCCGATATCGATAGTGACAAAATAGAATCTAGAGTGGTGGTTAATGAAATGAATGGCGATATTATTCCTAACATTTTAGCTGACTATCCTAGTGTCAACTACGGTACTGAAGGGGCAAGTAAGGATCAAGCCGATTTTCTAAAGCAGCTAGGCATAGCTGCCATCGGTGCTTTATTTCTCATTTATGGCTTAATTGCGATACCGACTAAATCTTATGTCCAACCGCTTGTTATTATGTCAGTGATCCCTTTTGGCATTATAGGTGCCATTGTCGGTCATTGGCTCTTAGGTAAAACTATTAACATGATGTCAATGTTTGGTTTTATTGCTTTAACAGGCGTGGTTGTTAATGACAGCTTAATTATGGTTGATTTCATCAACAAAGCTAAAGGTTCAGGTATGAGAATAATGGATATTGTTATGCAAGCGGGTACTCAGCGCTTTAGAGCCATACTGTTAACCTCGTTAACCACTTTCTTTGGTATATTGCCCTTATATTTTGAAACAAGCTTACAGGCTCAGTTCATTATTCCAATGGCGATATCATTAGGCTTTGGCATAATATTTGCCACCGTTATTACTCTGTTCTTGATCCCCGCTTTGTATTTGATTAAAGATGATATTCATAACTTATTTAAGAAAAAAGAGTCGGCATCAAGCACAAGCGAAGTGATTAATTGATTATCTGATATTATTACACTTTACAGTTTGTGGATTAAGGGAAGGTGATGGTTACTGTAATAGCTCTTCTTAAATAAATCATGTACAAAGTGTAATTTATTTAAATATCCCCAAGTAATCAATATCACTAATTGTGCTATTTAAAGATTTTCTGCTGAAATTAGGATTATGTCTAAGTTTACTAGTGATGAAGCAAAGTGCACTATAACTATGATAAATACTAACTTTGACAAGCTCTGAATTTCAACAATAAACGTCAGAAATAATGATTTAATTAGTTGTTTTTAGTCTTTATTCCTTGTCATTGGACTAAATCATATACACTTTACTTTTTAAGCAAGTCAGTCTAAAGAAGACTTCACTCACAAAGCCTGCTAGCATCAGTAAAAATTTTATGCCCATAAAAATTATAATTAAGGACATTCATGAGCGACAATAGAGAACATTTTAGTTCCCGTTTGGGATTTATATTGGCTGCAGCAGGTTCTGCTGTTGGTATAGGAAATTTAGTCGGTTTCCCCGTAAATGCAGCTAAAAATGGTGGAGGCGCATTTTTATTAATGTACGCTATTTTTATTTTTATGATTTGTTTACCTGTGATGATGGCCGAAATGGCTATTGGCCGTAAAACCGCTAAAAATCCAGTAGGTGCTTACGGTGCACTGAGTGATAATAATTCAATGTGGCGAAAAGCTGGATTGTTAAGCGTTATCACTCCATTTATGATCGCTGTTTTTTATACGGTGTTAACCATTTGGATTTTTATCTATTTAGCCATTGTTGTTAGTGGAAACTTAGCATACTTAGCAACTCCAGCTGCTTTTAATGAAATAATTAACAGCCCCTATTTGTTTTTATCGATGGCAGTTGTTGGCAGTTTAGTTTACTTTATTTTAGGATCGGGCGTTAAAGATGGTATTGAACGGGCGGCAAAAATAATGATGCCGGCCTTGTTTGTTATGCTCCTATTATTGGTTGCCTTTGTACTGACTTTAGATAATGCGATGGCAGGAGTAAAGTTCTACTTAATTCCTGATCTTGATAAAATTAGCCCATCTGTTATCAGTGGTGCTTTATCTCAAGCCTTTTTCTCACTGTCTTTAGGCATGGGTATTTTGGTGACTTATGGTTCCTATATTTCTAAGCAAACTAATATTGAATCGTCGGCAACATTAGTTGCTATAACCGACACTGCCGTTGCCTTTATTGCTGGTTTGATGGTAATGCCGGCAATATTCTCATTTAATCCTGACATTAATCCAAGTGAACTAAGTGATAGTTCAGTCTCTTTAATTTTTGTATTTCTACCTAAATTATTCTTAGCATTACAAGCGACCGTCGGTTACTTCTTTGCAAGTGCTTTAGCTTCGGTGTTTTTCCTTTTAGTCTTCTTTGCCGCATTAACCTCTTTAGTGTCTATTATCGAAGTATTTGTTGCTTATTTAATGGATGAAAAAGCAAAAACGCGTAAAAAAGCATTATCAACAGTCTTTATTTGGGGCGGTTTGTTTGCCGTTTTATCAGCGTTATCCTTTGGTATGGTTGATTGGTTAACATCATTGACAAGTTATGGTGGTAAGTCTAAATCATTATTTGATGTGATTTATGATATGTTTTACGACACTATCTTGCCGCTTAATGGTTTACTTATTTGTTTGTTTGTTAGTTTCCGTTGGAAAAAACACAATCTGAACCAGGAGTTAAGTGAAGGGAATGAAACTTATGGTAAATCAATGTTAGCCAAGTACGTTGATTTCTCCTTAGGTACGTTTATCCCTGTCATTATTTTTATCATCTTTATTAATACGGTCGCTAAAATTTATTTTGGTTATGATATGTTTGGCTAAAGCATGATCGTCTAAATTTATAAAAAGGTCGTTATTTCGGCCTTTTTCTTTATAAGAAAATTATTATGTTAACAGCTCATATTAACGTTATAGACTTTACTGAGTGCCAACGTTTATTCCATGGACGAGGTCATGCCTACCCTGATTTATCGCATATTAATGTTGACTGGTTTGCTCCCGTCATATTAATCACCCTTTATCAAGAGGTCTCACCAGACTGGTTAATGACTCAAGCTAAAGAGCTAATGATCCTCACTACTCAATGTAGATCCGTCCAAGTGCAATACCGTTGCAGAAAACTTGCGCCCACTGAAGTCTTAATAGGTGAAGATGTTTTGCATACCGTCGTTAAAGAATTAGCGCTGAGCTATAACATTAACTTTGGTAAAACACAGAACAGCGGTCTTTTTTTGGATATGAGTAACGGTCGTAGATGGGTTATGGCGAACGCCAGAAATAAAAATATCCTTAACCTCTTTTCCTATACCTGTCCTTTCTCTCTTGTCGCCGTTGCTGGTGGTGCTAAGCAAGTCGTTAATATTGATATTAGTAAAGCCTCTCTGGCAAAAGGGCGAGATAATCATCGGCTAAATGACCATCCAATGGATAGGGTGAAATTTGAAGGTGTTGATATTTTTAAGTCTAATAGCCGAATTAAAAAACATGGTCCTTATGATTTGATCATTTCAGATCCACCGACAATGCAATTTGGTAGCGTTGATATTGAAAGAGATTATAAAAAAATAGTGCGAAAAATTCCACAATGGTTGAAACCAGGCGGCGAGGTTATTTTGTGTTTAAATTCTCCCGATCTTTCTGAGCAATTTTTGTTGGATTTAATTGAAGAGTATTGCCCTCAATGTCATTTCGTTGAGCGTATTAAGCCACAAACGGTTTTTAAGGAGGCTTTTCAAGGCAAAGGGCTAAAATTTATGGTTTTTAGCTACCAACCACAAACGAATTACACTAGTTAAATACGACTCTAGCCGCTAGAAAAATTAAAAAGCTTCCGGCCACCCTGTCAACAATATGGCTATGAGTTTTTAGCTGATTAATAATATTACCACGTGAAATACCAAAGGCGACTAAGCAGTACCATGTTGTATCGATAAATCCTACGGTAGCTGTCATTATCAGGTTTTGTTGCCAAGTGGCATTTTCATCAACAAATTGGCTAAATAATGCCAGAAAAAATATAGCCAATTTAGGATTTAAAAATGCGATTAAAAA
>Ga0307488_10000602_pt1 | contig 29872 bp, 28 predicted proteins | sample SB02metaG_FD_202248 | JGI IMG/M metagenome (GOLD analysis project Ga0307488, IMG submission 202248) | Sea-ice brine microbial communities from Beaufort Sea near Barrow, Alaska, United States - SB 0.2 | ecosystem: Environmental > Aquatic > Marine > Coastal | place: USA: Alaska | collected...
TATGTTTATGATTTCTGCCACCGACTTAGATGACGCCGGACCAGACAATTTGGACAATGACGCTATCAAGTTTGTTGTTGGTTATTCAATGGATTTTGAACTTTAAGTTTAAATAAGATTGTTGCTGAAAAATTTTTGGCCAACTTCTGAAACGCTGTCCAAGATTATTCTTAGGCATGTTCCAATCGATAACTGTCTGAGATTAACCCCCTTAGGTCGAAATCTGTTTGCGGTGTCAGCCCACAGCTGCACCGCAATCTTTACTCCTTACTACTGCTTGACTTGCTCCGCTAGCCTGACCATTTTAGCCATTGAGAGTGCTTCGTGCTGACTCAATTAGTTGCAACACAATCGGATGCTTCAGTTTTCGCTCAGGTGAAATAGCATAGTAGTTTTCCATAACCGTTTTTGTATCGCCTATTTTTTTAACGCCATATCTTTCTTCGATTTCTTTACACATAACGTTTGGCGCTGGAAATATTCCTGCCCCTTCGCCTCCGAACACTTTCATAAGTCCACTATCTTCCAGTTCAGCAACTATCTTAGGGGATATATTTTCCTCTTCGAACCAATCTTCAATTCCACGCCGAATTGGGTTGTTGGGGGTCGGCACCAACATCGGCGCCTTATTCAATGATGCAGGAAAATTCTGTGAATACTTTTTGGCATCAGCACTCTTTACAAAAAACGAGATACTGCTTTCGCCTATTGCATGACTGAAAGCCTTAACATTGAAGCCCGGTGGAATCGCACAATCTGAAAGAACAATATCAAGTTGGTGAACTGCCAAATCGCCGAGCAAATCATCTAACTTGCCCTCCTTACAAACAAGACGTAAAGGTTGCTGGGCACTAAGTGCTGGCTGAAGAATACGAAAAGCTATTAGTTTAGGTATGGAGTTTACTACGCCAACCTTGAGGCCTTCTGGCACACCAATATCACCGCTGCGCATCTTCGAGCTAAGCTCCGCGCCTAAAGAAAATATTTCATCCGCATACTGAAAGACTAAATGCCCGGTCTCGGTAAGAACAAGACCACGGCCTGCACGAGAGAAAAGAGCTTCACCAATTGATTCTTCTAAAAGTTTAAGCTGTCCACTGATAGTTTGAGGTGTTAAGTGCAATACGCTGGTAGCTTTAGTAATGCTGCCTTCTTTGGCAACTGTCCAAAAGTATTGCAAGTGATTGTAATTTAAATGGCGCATATTGAGCTCCTATTTGGCTACTATTTCTCTTTTGTTTCCCAAGCAACAATTCATTGATTACGCCAACCAATGTGCTGTCATAATCTCAGGAAGTGCAAAGCATGGAATATAATTTCTGATAAAACTTACAAATATTATGGCATTTCCTTATTATTCGTAATATTCGAGTAAAAAGAACTATTATATCGAGTAATACGAACATAAGTGGCTGCTTGATTTAATCTATAGTTAGCAAATACAGCAGCAGCGAGGTTTCCCATAGGAATAGAGGAGGTCAACGGAGGTGGGGGGATACTGAAATAAAGGCATAAAAAAAGCCCAAGGCTCTCCCAAACGGGATTCTCTCAGGCTTAACGTGCAACAATCAGGGGAAGATCGTTGTCTTTTCGAACTCCTGCTGGCAACTACTGTTCAGGGTAAAATATGAGTTTCCGCAAATAATTCAAAATAACCTACTAAGGTGTTCTGCTTCTTTAACTAGATTCTAGTTACTAAGCTCCACTTAACTTCATACCAAAAGAATCAAGACTATTTAATAAGATTTCCTTGGTATGTGAGCTATTAAACCCGAGCACAGATCTAAGTAATATCTGATTAAATCGTTTTTAACATCGCTTTATACGAACATTTAACAAGCTATCAATCATCCGAATCAACTCAGGCACAGGTGCACTGCGTAATCATAGACGATCCAATGATATAGCTCCCCTTCACCCCCCTACTGACTAATTAAATGGGCGGGCAATTCTCCCACCCCATGAACCCTTCGATAACCTGCCTCTAATAACTAGCCCTAGGGCGCCTTGAGTATGCAGGCACTTGATTTGCAATGCTTTGTTTTGCAGTGCATTGTTTGAATGTTCTATGACTCGCAGCTCTTAGAAAAGAAGCCCCAAGCCTTTGGCGGACTATAGTCTCAACCTTTATTCTAAAACTCGACACCTATAAAAGACCATCTACCATAATGGCGAAAATGACTAAAAACTCAACATCTTCACAAACACTCAAAGTTAATTGTTTATATATTGTTGATTTATATAACTTTTATAATTGGCACGGTATTCGCTACATTCACTATTCACAGGCAGTAAATGGCGGGCCCAATGGATAACGCCACTTTGCCAGAACTTGGAGTCGATTATGAAAGTATTAGGAAACTTGGCAGTTATTGTTTTGGTGATAATAGGGACTTTAGCCCTTATTCCACTGGTTTCATTTGGGTTTGCGATATTCTGCGGGATCGCGGTATTTGCGATCTGGCTGCTACCCGTTTGGATAATTGCCACTTCGGATAAGACCACCGGCTTTGAAAAAATCGCTTGGATAATCGCGATCCTTTGCCTTTCCTGGTTTGCGTGGGTGTTCTATTTCTTCTTAGCGCCTCTTAAGCCCAAGCAGCGCTATTACTATTCGGACTAGTCATCTGTCCATGCGCAGCCCACGGTTAAAGAGAGTTGCTAGAATCCGTAGTTCATCATCAACTGTTCCGCTATGATGAGCTTCGATTTAGAAAGAGCTTGCGTCATGGCGATCATCGAAGTTGAAAATCTCTGTAAGCACTACCCCGTCCCTGGTAAAAAAGGCGAGACATTCGCAGCTGTTGACCATATATCGCTGTCTATCGATAGAGGCGAGATTTTCGGCATACTCGGACCCAATGGGGCTGGCAAAACCACCACATTAGAAATGCTTGAAGGCCTCACCGACATTGATAGTGGCAGCGCGTTGATCGATGGCATTGATGTCCAGTCCAGCCCCTACAAAGTTAAAGAAATTATTGGTGTTCAGCTCCAAGCCAACGAGTACTTTGACAATCTCACTATTTCAGAATTGCTTGTTCTGTTTGGAAACTTATACTCTAGAAATATTGACCCCAAGGAATTGCTTAGACAAGTAAACTTAGTCGATAAGGCCAAAGCAAAGCCCGCCAACTTGTCTGGGGGTCAAAAACAACGCTTCTCGATAGCCTGCGCACTGGCAAACGACCCTAGGGTACTTTTCCTAGACGAACCAACAACCGGTCTTGACCCTCAAGCCAAGCGCAATCTTTGGGACTTAGTACTGAATCTAAATAGTGCCGGTATGACAATCGTATTGACCACCCACAACATGGAAGAAGCAGAATCTCTTTGCCAGCGGATAGCCATAATGGATCATGGAGTCATTGTTGCCGAAGACACTCCTCAGAATCTTATTCTCACCCATGCGCCAGAACCGCCAGCAGCCCCTATCCATGGAAACATTGAAGATGTGTTTCTTGCACTTACAGGTCGAGCCTTGCGCGACTGAGCCGGAATAATCTATGCCTTCAAAAGTGCAATTTCATCTAGCTAAGGTCTTTTTAAAGATTTTCTTAAGAGACAGGCAGTCGATATTTTTTAGCCTTTTTTTCCCAATAATATTCATGACAGCCTTAGGCTTTGTCAATCGCAACGGAGTTGACCCCGTAAATATAGGCGTAATTAATGATTCGCCTGATCCCTCAGCAATTGAATTTATCCAAGAATTAATAGACAACCCAGTTTTTAGCGTAACCCTCGGCTTTGAAGATCGACTTCGCTCTGCGCTAGAAGAGGGAGAGCAAGCATTAGTCATTATCATTCCGGAAGAATTTGATACAACACGTGAAGGCACTACGCTTCGCGTTTTAGTGGATGCTGCACAGGTAAGGCAATTAGGATTGATATTACCAGTGCTCGAACAATCACTGGTTGAAATTGAGCGTGAATTCAGAGATATCGACCCTATGTTTGATTTGATAATTGAAGATGTAAAGGCTCGTTCTCAGAACTATTTAGATTTCTTGCTGCCTGGTCTAATGGCATTCACTCTCATGCAGCTTAGTATTGCGGGCAGCGGGTTTAACATCGTAGAGTTTCGCCGCAAGGGCATACTTAAACGATTGTTTGTCACCCCAATTGAACCGAAAGATTTTATCTCCTCTATAGTCATGGCAAGAATGACTATAGTATTGGTTCAGCTATCTGTTCTCATTGCCTATGCGCTATTAGTGCTCGATGTAAAGATAGTCGGCAACCTAGCAAACTTTTACTTAATAATTGTATTAGGCACCTTCATTTTCCTCTGTCTCGGTTTTTGCCTTGGCAGCATTGCGAAAACTCAGCAGGCGGTAATGACCATTGGCAGCATTGTTATTTACCCGCAGATCTTCCTATCTGGCGTTTTCTATCCCATCGAATATATGCCCGATTTTATCCAACCTATTGCCTATCTTTTGCCTCTTAGCTTTATCTCTACGGGTATGCGTGAGATAGCTATCAATGGTGCAACGCTTGTGGAGATCACCTCAAACCTTATTGGAATAGGGGTCTGGTTTGTAATCTCCTTTGTTCTTGCGACGCGACTGTTCATATGGAAAGAAGTCGCCAATTGATCTGCGTAAAGATTTATTTCCATCGACGGTGACAATTAAGAATCGTTTGTAATATAGTCGGCCTTGTTCGAACGCATCACCACCCAACGATCTAGATGTTGGGTTCACGAAATTTGAAGTGCCTGCTTTAGCATGGCAATTCCCTTAAGATGGCTTGGAGAAATATAAAAATGAAAAAAGTTTTAGTTGTTATGTCAGCAATTGCGGTTCTGGCCTCCGGTTTCTTCTCTGCAGTATCAGCACAGGATGCTCCTACCCCAGAGCAACAGGCTGAAGCGGCGGTAGACACAAGAAAATCTGTATTTAAGCTTCTACGATTCAATCTAATTCCTTTGGTCGGTATGGCACAAGGTGCACCGTTTGATGCCGCACTGGCAGAGCGTAACGGTCGCCGAATCGCCGCACTAGCACCAATGATCCCTGATGTATTGGCACATGACACTCGCGGATTTGATGTTGAGACAACAGCGCTGGACAAGATTTGGGATAACCAACCAGATTTCGCTTCTAAGGCACAGGCCCTAGTAGATAACGCCACAGCGTTTGCAGATGCTGCCGCTACCGGCGATCGCGGAGCGACACTAGGTACATTTCGTGCATTGGGCGGCTCTTGTGGTAACTGCCACGATGACTACCGTGTAGATGACGACTAGTTCTTCTATCTCTTTCTACTACGATTAGAAAAAGGCAGCCATAGGCTGCCTTTTTCGTTTCTCCATCTCGAATATTTACTGCTCATCTACACATTTCTTCATATCAAGTTTTTTGAGAACCATTTTTTATATGAGAAATGCAAACAGAAACCCCAAGTCAATGGCCATTACCATAAAAATAACTGTTTTATAAAAGGCCAAGTTTTCGCAGCAAACTCACTAAGTGTCACATAACGCTCAAAAAAGACTAGAGCTACGACGACGAATATAAAGTCTATATTCCAAAACCCTTTAAGTCATCCCACCTTCTGATTTCAAATAGAAGCTGGGAAAAACCAAGTCGTAAAAAAACAGCATTATGGCGATTTAAATGATGGTTCTCAGGCGGAATTCCCCCACTTCGACTTGCCTCTCTTCATCACTGGCCTACACTGCCGAAGCTCTATTACATTGACGTTAACAAAACTGGTAACCAAAAAAAATCTTCCTGTAATAACCATAAAGGCCAATCATACTTCCCTAATCAAAGACTAGATAAAATATTTCACTCATCTTTTTTTTCTCGACTGAATTCAACTCCAAAGCGTTCTTTATGTGAATACTTTACAAACACAAATGCGGCAATAAAAGGCATTAACGAGACTACAATTATTCGACCTACAGTTGTTAGAGAGATTCCAAAGTCTGTTACAAAAAAATAAATCTCTACAGCTAACACACCAGCAAGATATAGGGCGATTTTTAAATTTAAGAAGCCAAGATAAGCACCAGTATTCTTATCTCTTATAGCATCAGAAATAAACATCATGGCCAATAGAGGCAGAATGGTTGCATTAAGATAAATGTAATTCAATTTTTATGTTCTCCTTACCATTTGGTATATATCGGTAGCTATAAAAAGTTACTGTTCTTTCTTAAGACCCAGTACCAACATGATTTCCCATAATTCCAACTTCCGCTGACGAGGCGCCAAAAAATACGCGAGCGAATGTGGGAACGAATGAACTAGTAGCAATACCACCAAAGAAACCGGCAACACCACCCAGAATTCCGGCGCCAAGAATCTGACCTCCATTTCCTCCGGCAAAATAAGTAGAACCTACGCCTGTGACAATTCCTAGCCCGGCGCCTAATAGTCCAATTCCGCCACTCACCTGCTCAATTTCATCATTAGTTAATTCTCTCATTCTCAATCTCCTTTTGATTTCGGTTTAATTTATCCTTAGTACCAACTAGCCTTTTCAGCGTAGGCCGAGCTGTTAAAAAGCCATAGCTTTTCGAAAAATTAAATGAGAAACGGGATTTTTCTAGGGAAAATAGTCTTCGACAAGGTGAAACCGAGGCATGGTAATTTCTGGCACTAGGGTCGAGTATCGGAACTCATTTGCGATTTTTGGAGGATGATCTTGGGTGAAAACTAGAGATATTTCAGCGATGCTGCCACTTACTTTTTCGATTCTATTCTTCGAAAGTTCTCTCATTTCAATATTCTATTGAAATAAACAGTCCATAAATAGAATTTTAGTGTAGTGGTCTATCTATTAAAGGCCAAGACAAAGAGGAATGAAAGCTTAGTTCACAGCCACATTGTGCCTAGTGAAATATGCAGCCAGCGCTGCACGATCTGCATCGGTAAGTTTGCTAGTATTGTGCTCGATAACATCATTCATATCCCCGCCAACAAACTCTCCACTCGGCTTTAGACCTAGCAGCAAGAAGAGATCAAAGTTATCCAAAGTCCAGTCGGACAATGCCTCACCGTCAATAGGCTCGATTACTTCCTCGCCTAGCTCAGCACCTGCGTATTCATTAGAGTAATCAGGAATACCCAAACTGTTACGCGGAGTATGACATTCGCCACAGTGGCCCAAATTTCTAGCCAAATAGGCACCTCTCGCCACCGCGGGATCTTCAAATGCTGGCGCTTGGGGTTCTGCAATTTCAGCCATGATGTTCCAACCAGCCACCGCCCAGCGGCTTAGCCAGATAGGTTTTTCTGGATCGCCCACCTGATTATTAATCGGGGCTAACGACATGAGGTAAGAACCAATATCTAAGGCATTCTGATCGGTTAGCCCCCCATAGGCACGATAAGGAAAAGCGGGGAAATAGAAACTCCCAGAGGGTGTGCGGCCATGCTTTAAGGCCGCTATAAAATCCCTTGCCTGCCAGTCACCAATACCGGTTTCTCGGTCTGGTGTAATGTTCGGCGCATAAAAAGTACCAAAATCGGTAGCTAGTCCATGGCCTCCAGACAGCGCCGGTGAATCTTCATCTCCCTTATGGCAGCTAACACAGCCACCTGCTATGACCAGATATTCGCCTCTCGAGATTGCCTCGGGGGAGGTGCTAAGTGAAAGGTCGGCGGAAATAGAGGGCGGATAGAAAATCCAAAAAAGCACTAGCAAACCAATTGCTAGGATACTGACGGGCAAAAGAATTTTTAAACGCATAGCTCTAAACCATTACCGAATTGGGGTTAGAGTGTTACAAATTTAAGTTTTAGAGGCAACGATTCCTCGAAATTCAGTCGTTGCCTCTAAGGACCTTAACTCTATTCGTTATACTAAATTGGTTAAACTAACTCACCCAACATCTCTTTATTAAAGGTCACGAGCTCGTCCATTTTGCCATCGCGGACTTTATTAGCCCAATCTGGATTAGCTATTAATGCCCTGCCAACGGCAATAAGATCAAACTCGTCTGCTTCCATGCGAGATACAAGCTCATCAATGCCAGCAACCTCAGCGGTACCCTCACGATAAGTCGCAATAAACTCTTCAGTCAGTCCAACACTACCAACGCTGATGGTTGGTTTGTTAGTGATCTTCTTTACCCATCCAGCCAAGTTTAGGGTAGAGCCTTCAAACTCAGGGTCCCAAAAGCGGCGGTTACTGCAATGGAAAATATCCACGCCAGCAGCGGAAAGTGGAGCCAAAAACTCTTCGAGCTCTTCCGGTGTAGTAGCAAGTTTCGCGTCATAGTCTTGCTGTTTCCACTGGGAGAACCTCAAGATCAATGGAAACTCATCTCCAATAGCTGCTCGAATCGATTTGATGATTTTTTCCGCAAAGCTCCCTCGTTTAGCCAAACTGCCGCCATATCCATCCTCTCTGACGTTAGTGCCTTCCCAGAAGAAATTGTCGATAAGATAGCCATGAGCACCGTGAAGCTCGATGGCATCGAAGCCAATCTTTACGGCATCCACTGCTGCGTCAGTATAAGCGGCCACAAGCTCATCAATTTCTTCTGCGCTGAGAGGTTCAAGCACCTGCTTGCCCGGCTTTATATAACCTGATGGCGATGAAGAAGGGTAATCTGGATAAGGACCTTCACCGGGTTTACGAATTGCGCCCACATGCCAAAGCTGTGGAGCAATCTTGCCTCCTGCCGCATGGACTGTATCAACTACATGCTTCCAGCCGGCAAGGGCTTCGCCGTGAAAACAAGGAATTTGAACACCGCTAGACGCTGCCTCGTGAGGGATCGTTGTCCCTTCTGTGATAATCAAACCAACACCGCCTTCAGCTCGGCGACGATAGTAATCTGCTACGTTTTGATCAGGTACACCGTTAGGCGAAAATTGCCTTGTCATAGGCGCCATAACAATTCGATTAGCGAGCTCAAGTTTGCCAAGATTAAAGGGTTTAAATAAAACGTCTGAAGTCATTAGGTAAGTCCAATAAATTAAAAAGCCGGGGCATTCTAGTAGTTGCAAATCTACTTGTCGACCTTACACACCAGCCGATACTCTTAATTCTCAGATAAAATCATGACATCCTCCACAACCACCCCAGTAATAGAAGGCTTTTTGTCTTGCTCGATTTTCAACACATTATTCAAGTTAACGATTTAGAAGATAAGAGTTTGTTCGTGCTTACAAGGCGGCAGCTTTGGCAAGGCCTTGTGCTTCGCGCTAGAAATCCGGAAAAATTTAGTAATGCTTTACAGTGCCATTCCGCGGAGACTGAAGAGAATCAGTTTGTCCGGCGGATATCAGCGGGGGATACGACCTTTCAGGAATTAGTCGTTATGACTCCTGAATTAAAAATTGAGACAAGCACTGTGCCTAAAATCGATCAGATTTTTGCCGAAAGCTCCTCTTTAATAGAAGAGCCAGAACCGAATTCACTGTTTGTTCGCTTTAGCTATCGCAGAGACCTTAATAGCGGTGAGAACGATATTCAAATAGCTGAATATCTTAAATCTGCTTACGTTCAGATTGACCGGGATGCTATTGCAATGATCCGCATGCTCACTATGAGCAAATCCCTCAATTCAACGGTTAACTAATCTGTCTCACCTAGGGTTTCCTAGCTGGATCACCTTTCTTTAGATGGACATAGCCATTTTTTACAATAGCTCCAGTATTAGCAGCGACAGCAGCCACTGCAGCGACTTTTTGATTCCCCACCAGCAATTGGGTACAGTGAGTATTCAAATAATACTAAAAATAAGCTTAATCGGCCCAATATGAAAACCGACACTCTGAAACCACTTGCCTCATGCCTGCGCTCAAGCAAACAACTAGTTCTGACTATTGGTATCGCACTTGCCATGCCTTGCTGCAATCTCGCCTGGGCCCAAGAAATCGACACCTTTGACCCTGCTCAAACCTATGAAAGCACCTGCTTTGCCTGCCATGGCACTGGCGCCGCTCACGCGCCAGAGGTGGGGGATGTCATTGAATGGGAGATCCGGCTAGAGAAAGGCTTGGACAACTTAGTTCAAAATACCATTAACGGACTCAATGGAGTCATGCCTGCGAAGGGTCTTTGCGTTGACTGCAGCGATCAACAACTCAAAGCCATCGTTGAATATATGTTGGAGAATAGCGAATAGCTCGACAATCCCTAATGCGTTAAGAAAATAAGCCAATGAGGCACGCCAATGATTACAAATAAAAATAAGCGCGTATTAACAACTTTAGCCACTTTCGGCATAGCAGCGATTTTGGCCAGCTGTGCGCCTGCCCCAGAAACCACTTCGATTACGGTTGCCGTTGGTGAAGGTGCTTCTACACAAAGGGCTAGTCAAATCCAACTTTCGGCAAACCCTCCAGCGAATATTCCAGCAAGCGGCTTATCTACTGTCCGAAACATGGACTGGGCCCTGCATAATTTGGATTTAGCCGGATCACGATTCTCACCCAGCGACCAAATTACTCCAGACAATGTGGCTAGCTTAGTGCCTAAATGGTTATTTCAACATGGCGTCATTGACGGCGTCAGCAATCAAACAACGCCCATTATCGTTAACGATGTCATGTATGTGACCGACTCACGCGGCAGCGTCTATGCCCTTGATGCAGTGGATGGGCATTTACTGTGGACCTTTGATGTAACTCGAAAGCTAGGCGGTGGACGCCGCGAAGGCTATATTTTTCGTCACCGTGGAGTCGCTTATGATGACGGTGTGATTTATACCGCAGCAGGGTCTTTCCTATTTGCGCTGGATGCCAAAACAGGGGAACCTCTTCCCGGCTTCGGTGAAGCTGGCCAAGCACCGGTGATTTTAAATGTCCTCCACCAAAAAGATCCAGGCATCGCCACCGCCATTTCTGTTGGCTATTGGTTCACCACCGCGCCACAGATATACAATGGTGTTGTTTATCTAGGCACTACCCGCAGCGAAAGCCATATCGCTGGCGGTTATGTGCTCGCTATCGACGCTAAAACTGGCGAATCGCTATGGAATTTTAATACCGTTCCCCAAGATGAAACGGATCAGGGCTGGGAAATCGCCGGACCTACTTGGGTTGGCGGTGAGCGTAACGGTGGAGGTATTTGGGAGACGCCTTCCATTGATCCCGAACTCAACATGATCTATTTCGCAGTTGGCAATCCCTTTGGCGACAGCACTAAAAGGGCTGGCATGAATCTTTTTTCAGATTCACTCATTGCTTTGACCCTCGATACTGGACGCCTCGAGTGGCACTACCAACAGGTGCACCACGATGTCTGGGACTACGACTCGGGTAACCAACCGGTATTGTTTGATATGGAAGTGGACGGTGAAAATGTTAAAGCACTCGCTCAGGCCAGTAAAAACGGTTGGCTTTATATCCTCAATCGAGAGACTGGCGAACCTGTCCATCCTATTATTGAAACACCAGTGCCCACAGAAACTGCCACTGAAGGCGAAGTCCCCTATCCCACTCAGCCGATTCCGCACAAGGCAAATGGCGAGCGAATGGAACCGGTCGCGCCAGTATTCCCGGAGGATATTGCTGCTGAGAAAATGGCAGATAACAAACTCGTAGAACAATTTACCCCAATAGGCCCAAATCAAATATTTTCACCCGGCTATGGCGGTGGATCAAACTATGCCCCTATTGCTTTTAGCTCGGACACCGGCTTGCTCTATGTGAATGCAATTGACCAGCCTTTTAATTCTGGCCGCGGGGCGAAGGGCTATTTCTCTGCCTACGACCCAACAACTGGAGAATTAATCTGGAGGCAGATCTTTGAAGGCTATGGCCAAGCTGGAGCCGTGGTCACCAAGGGCGGCGTGGTGTTTGTTGGCACCGGTAGCAATGAGGCTGGCTACTTCTTCGCCTTTGATGCCAAAACCGGTGAAGAGCTATGGAAATTCAACACCGGTGCGGGTGTATTCGCCTCACCCTCAGTTTATGTAATTGATGGCCGAGAATATGTCACGGTAGCTTCCGGAGGTGGTTCTCGTGGTCGGCGTGGCGGCGATTTAATTTTAACTTTTGCGCTTCCGGACGACAACTAAGCTGGCAGGTAAAAAACCTATTCTGAATGGCAGTAGAAATCATGAAGTATTCAATAGACAAACAGCTAAAGAGTTTCCTTTTGTGCGTGGCAGTTATTGGCCTGCTTTCTCCTTGGGCGGTTAACGCACAAATCGATGCGGATGCCGATTTCGGCAAATGGCTGGTTGAGTTGAGGCAAGAAGCAGCAGATAACGGCATCAGTGAAGTAACTTTGGGGCAGGCATTCGCCAACATCACACCACCGGTTAAGCGCGTCATTGAACGCGACAGATCGCAGCCTGAAAGAGTCCAGACCTACGACGACTACCTCACCGCAAGGGTAACGGATTGGAAAAAGCAAACCGGGTCTGAATTAATGACCCGCCATCAAGATGTGCTCAATGAAATCAGTAAGCGTTACGGCGTACAAGCCCGCTTTATCGTTGGAATATGGGGTATGGAGACCAACTTCGGCACCTATCCAATTAAAGAGCCCTTGTTCAATGTCCTGGCCACACTTGCCTATGACAATCGCCGCGCTGCTTTCTTTCGCGCGCAGTTTTTAGCAGGCCTTGAAATATTAGACAGCGGCTTTCCTACAATAGAAAATATGAATAGCTCTTGGGCGGGAGCTATGGGTCAATCGCAGTTTATCCCTGAGAGCTATCTTCAATATGCTGTCGACTACGACCAAGATGGCAAAAAAGATATTTGGGATACCGAAGCTGACGTATTTGCCTCCATTGCAAATTATTTTAAAGCGCGCAACTGGCAAGACGACCAAACTTGGGGGCGGCCAGTGCTACTTCCCGAAGGTGGTGAAGAAAATTTAGTTGGGTCGCAGTCCGACGGCCTCAGCCCAGACCAGTATTGTAAACGCTATAGCAGTTTAGGCGCTTGGCGAGATCTGCAAGATTGGCAGGCCCTGGGAGTAAGAAAAGCTGACGGCAGTGATTTACCCACCCGCTCGATACCTGCAGCACTCGTATTAGCGGACAAAGGGGACAATGAAGCCTATCTGGTTTATCGGAACTTTTGTTCCATTATGAGCTACAACCCCGCTTTCAAATATGCTTTGTCCATTGGGCTGCTCGCCGATCAGTTACAGTAGAATTAGACATTGTGCTCTATACGATTGGCCATGCCACTAAGTCCTTTGATGGCTGCGTTCAGCAGTTAAAAGACTGTCAGATCAACGCCGTCGCCGATGAAAGGTCGACTCCTTTCAGTAAAGTTTTCTTTGATTACCCTCAAAGCACGCTACAAATACTTTGCCGACTAACGAGATAGGCTATGTTTTTCTTGGCAAAGAGCTAGGCCCGCGCTCGAGAAACCCAGACCATTATGATCAAAGCGGCAAAGTAAAATTTGACAGGCTGAAGAAATCGCCACTGTTTGAAGTTGGAATCGAACGCCTACAGAGCGGCCTGACAAAAAGCCTTAAAATCACACTTTTGTGTGCCCAGAAAGACCTAGTTCAGTGCCATCGAAGTTTGATGGTGGGTCATTATTTATGGGAGAGTTTTAAAACTGACATTCAGCATTTCGATCATGGCGGCGGACTCGAATCACAAAGCCAGCTTGAGCAGCCCTTTATCGAGGCACAAGGTGTGCAAACTGACTTGCTGACTTGTGCTGAAGAACTAAGCGCAATTGCCTATGAGTGACAGCTAAAAAAAACCCAGCTATCGCAAATAGGAAGCCAAAAAGACATTGAAGGCCTAAACTAAGGCTAAACAGCATTCACCGCCATGAAGCGGTGGCTTTACAGACACATTTGAGCGGGGTACCTTGCCTCTCAAACAGTTACCGGCCAGCTGGTTTTGCCACCTAGCCCAAACGCTTACACAATAGAATTAAGGAGACACTCTATGCTTAAACCTAATCGAAGGGCGCTAGCCGCAACAATTATAGGCTGCTCGGTCGCATTTTTATCGGCGCCGTCTATGGCACAAAGCAGCGATCGTCCGCAGCTGACTGGCGTTTGGACTAACGCATCGTTAACCAGCCTTAACCGTCCACAGGGGGTAGATTCCTTAGTTGTGTCTCCAGCGGATGCCGAAAAAATTGCCGCCGGCACAGCTATTGCCGGGATTGCCCCTGGTGATTTTGACGATAATGCACCAGCTAACACTGAATCCGGGGCACCTCCCGCAGGCAGCATAGATTTCGGACTACGAGGCTATAACTCGTTCTGGACCGATCCAGGCTCTTCCTTAGCCTTAGTTAAAGGCGAGTTTCGCACCTCCTATATTATTGACCCGCCAAGTGGCCGCGTTCCGCGCTTAGAAGTCCCTAAGGTTAGCTTTACAGACCGAGGGTTTGGTAGACGCTATCTTACTGGCATGGGTGATAACTCTGGACCAGAAGCACTGCCTTTGGCTGAGCGCTGCTTGCTTGGCTTTGGCAACACAGCAGGCCCGGGCATGATGGGCACGCTTTACAACAGCACCTACCAGTTTGTGCAAACTGATGACTACGTGATGATCTTGGCAGAAATGGCACATGACGCCCGCATCATTCCACTATTTGACTCAGCAGAGGATGCTAGAGCGAATACCCGGCCCCAAGTGATGGAGCAGTGGTTAGGGGATTCAAGAGGCTGGTATGAAGGAGACACCTTGGTTGTAGAGACAATCAATATAAAGCCAATTCAGATGGAACAAAGCTCGGTGGCAATCACAGACGACGGCACGATCACTGAACGCTTCAGCCGCCATTCCAACTCCGAAATCGTCTATCAATTCATTGTCGAAGACTCAAATCTCTATCGCCAACCTTGGACTGCAGAGCTTAGCTTTTATGCAACCGAAGGCCCTGTTTATGAATACGCTTGCCACGAAGGCAACTACGCGATGCCCGGTATTTTGGCTGGCGCGAGATATCAGGAAGCAGAAGCCGCTGACAACCAGTAGTGATGCTAAAAGGCTGAAACCGGTCGGTGCTCTTATACAAAGTTAATAGACAGCACCGACTAAGCTCTTGAGTAAAGTCCCGCCCAAACTCTTGATAAAAGCACCGACTGAAGGCTCGGACTAGGCAGCAATTGCACGCAAATAAGCCTGGCACCTGGCCCGCTCAATCAAGAGCAGCCTTTCCTCTACGAGGCACCTCTCGGATCCAAGCGCAATGCTTGGTGTGGATTCCGACGCTGACCATAAACCAAAATTAAACTTATCCTCACCTCGCCCCATCCTATCAACTGGATTTTGCTATGCAACGCATTAACCTAGTCTCATTGCTGGTCCGTGATTACGATGAGGCACTCGCGTTTTAGTTTGATAAGCTGGGATTTGAGCTGGTTGAAGACACCACCCTAAACACTCAATGCAAACCTTAGGTTGTTATCAAACCTAATGGCTCAGCGGGTATGAATCTATTGTTGGCAAAAGCCTAAAGCGAGGCTCAATTAAATCAAGCTGGCTATCAAACAGGAGGCCGATTTTTTTTATTGTGACCGCCGATTTGTACAGAGACACTCAAAACTACACCGGCCTTGGGGTAAAATTTATCCGCCAGCCTCAACAGTATGGGTATGGCAAAGTCTCGATATTCGAAGGCCTTTATGGGAATCTTGTGGATCTAATCCAATACCAACAATGAGATCATAGAAACCAATTTTATCGACGCGGAATTTTATCAGCCAAAGCGAAAATCTATCCCAGTGGTCAAACCCCATTAGTCAGGCTGTGGTAATTGGCAAACAGTGTTTTGTTAGTGAACAGCTCGGTGAGCACACTAGGCGCTTACCTCTCTGGAACCATTTTAGAAGAAGTTACCCTCGCTTTTAGTAACTTTCTGGCCGCTGTAAAAGCTGCCGGTTTCACAAAACAAGAAATCGTTTTTGTCGATATCGCCTTTATCAATCAACGTGACGTAGATACGGTTAATACTCTTTATGAGAATTTATTTGCTAGCGGAAAACGACCTGCCAGAACAATCTACGAAGTCGCAGCCTTACCCTTCGGCGGAAAAATCAAAGTGATGGGCACAGCAGCTAAAGACTAAAGCGTGCTTATAGCAATTCGAAACCCAATAGTAAGATTTCTGACGCTGGGGTCCACACCTCCTCTTACTGCGGCACGGACATTGTTAACTTGATCAGCATAAGATCCTCCTCGCATTACCCAGATCACATCAGAGGAAAGATTGACTCCGTCGTCATCAGGATTGTAGGGGTAATCTTGAAGGGGGCTACGGGTTAATTCCCAGACATTGCCACTCATGTCAGAGAGACCATAGCTACAAGGGGGGCATGCTAAAGCGCCAACTACCACGGGGCGATTGCTATTAAAATTTGCAAAGTCAGTCCTGACTCTCGACCCCCAGGGGAACACTTTGTTGTCTGTGCCACGTGCCGCTTTTTCCCACTCCGCCTCGTTAGGCAAAGTGACGTGACCACCTGAATCTAATAACGCTTTGACCTGCGCTGGGGTTGAATCGGATTGGCGAAGCTTTTCTTCCAACCATCTTGCATAGCCAAGTGTCTCTGGCCAAGTCACGCCTGCAATTGGAAAGTTCCCTGGTGAATCTAGATTCAGTGCAGCGGAAGTTTGAGCGGTGTCCTCTAAGTAGGCGCTATACTGGGCAACTGTAGTCTCAAAGCGGCTAATGAAATAAAAGGGCAATTCGACTTCCCCCTGACGCTGCCTGCGAGACCACTGCTCGTTGCCATATGCCAGCGAGTCGAGCATCGGGTTACTACCCATTGTAAAGGTGCCAGCAGGAATTTCTACGAAACCAAGAGTAGAATCGTCCGGTAAGTACCAGCTCTCGGGCTCAAACCCAGAAAGTGTCTTGAACGCGTCTGTGGAGACTAGTGTGGAATTATCCAGTGAGGTGTTTCCAATGCTTTCTCGAGTCAACCAAACTGCTGTAAAAATAATAAAGAGCAAAAGAATAAGTAGGCCAAGCGTACGACTGGGCTCCAACGGTGCTGGAGCAGAATCAATCACCGAGTCTTTTGCCGGTTTCAGTTTCTGGGTTTTACTCAAAGTTGATTCTCGATATTTAATTCATCGCAAGCAAAACTCCAATCATGATCACAAGCCTTCGCGTACAAATCTGATGCAGGAAGATCGATAAGGTTTTTACCACCCTGTCGCAACATTAACCTTAAGTCCAACTCCTTCGGCAGATCAGCAATAAGCCTGTCCTCATTCAATAAATTTAAGCAGCCACTCTTAAATTTCAGCTCACATGCTTGACTGAAATAGTTAAATGCCAGCTCAGTATTTATTTCGGTGATCTCACCTTGACGATAGTGAATGCCTAATTCATTGCAAGCCCATGCAGCATTGTCATTGCAGTAGGTGCCCTCGATTAATAGCAGGCGATCGCAGGCACCATTAAGACTCTCAGCACATGACTCTTCCCAAAAAGGCAGGCTATCACCGGCATGCTGTCCATCGGTTTTATCAAGCATCGACATAAATGCAAATACCGCAATCCATACACTCATATGCGCTAAGTTAGCTCGACCACCAAACCAGTTAGGATTCCAAACATTGAGCCAAGCCTCAGAATTAATTGACCGCACCGCCCTATCGATTGCGATAACGCTCAAATTCAGTAGCGGCACACAGAGAAGTTTGTCATAAAAAGTAGGCGCACCAAATAGATCGAGTATCGTATAAAGTGCAAATACGCCGATGCCGTAAAGTCCTCCGAATATCATTTTCCCAAGGGGGGTTCGCGGGGAAGTAGACGGGTCAGTCACCAGCAGATGAAGGCCTAGAAAAACAGCTGCGGGAATCTCTGAATCTAGAAAATACGGAACGCCGTTAAAAATTGAATAGAGCGCGCTTGAGCCAAAAAGAACCAGAGCAGCGGATCCTGCGACCAAGGTAATAGAAAAGAAATGCATCACCACCAGGCCAGCAAAAAACAAAAACAGATAGATGTTTGGCGCTAAAGTTAGGTTCGATGAAATTAAAGGAGCCCAGGTCAGATTTGTGCTGTCAGTAACAATGAGAACTAGAGAGAATAAACCCAAGGCAAATGCAGAAGGATTGAAGATGTGAACACTACGTCCCTCTCTGTTCCAGCGAACATATTCTTTCCCCATAAAACCAACCGCAATCATCAAAAATTGCATATAGAACCAGTCGTCTCTAAACCACAGAAACAGGTTGGTACTGAATATTATTGGAATCGGCCCAAATCCTAATGTGTAGTTCCTACCTCGAGACCAAGCCAGCAGCGTACCGAATGCAAAAGCGAATAGAACCTGAGCCAAAAGCAGCAGCATATGATCATAAACAGGCCGCCAGAAGTATCCCCAATAAAGATAAACACTAAACTGCACCATTGCCTGAATATAGTGCTGGGAGTGAACGACTATTGAAAATCCGTGTTCTATCCCCCTGCGCTTACTGAGCAGCAAAAGATATGCCTGCCATAACAGCAAGGCGAGAACCGCAGCCCAAAATGACCAAATCAATGCCAAACTAGATTGGACTCTAGGGGTAAATGACAGAAGGAAAAGTCCAGCGGTGAGCACCATAGGTAGTGCAAAATTACCTAGTGAAAAAGCCGAACCGGAAGAGTTATTGGTTTGTGCAGTGCTGGCCATACGAGAAATGCCTAGAACCCCTAGTCTCAGGATTGCTGAGGACGAGTAAGTGGTTAAAAAACGTAGGTGAAGAATAAACCAGCTAAAGGGTCAATTCAATTTTTGTAATTGGAGGACGTAAGCAGAATCATGAACGAATTTTTCATCTTGCCCTGCCTAAAAACGGGTCTTGGTAACTCGATAATCTTTTAAAAATTAGTGAATTACACTCAGTATGCTCACCCTCCATTCAATGATTCGAGCACAGGCCTGAGCAGATAACCAAGCCTGTCTTGTCAGATTTAGCTTTCTGAGCCTTCATGCTCACGAAAATGTTCGTGGCTACCATTATTGTGGCCATGTGATCTTATCTCCTCACCCGTCGCCTCCTCAGCTCCCCCATGGCCGCCCTCTTCGTGATAGCCGACAGCATGCCGGTCACTCCCAATAGCTGCGTCAACAGCCCTGAAAGGCGCAGCAATGACTGTTCCGGCGGTGCCCGCCGCCACCTCAACAACTGCACCCGCAATCTGAAATGGCGCTTTAACGACTGCAACCGTAGTGTCTACCGCAACCCCGACGACAGCGCCGATGCATCCGGTCAGTGCCGATGCGAGTAACGCTGCAGTGGTTATTTTTAATAACTTTCCGAATTTCATGTCCTTAAGCCTTTCCTGTTTTGATAGTGAGCTTTTACCACGCTCAGGCCGTGGGGCTGTTTCGCTCTGTGGTTGCCTGCTTTGTCTTTGCAACCGTTGAGCCCTAGCCTTAGCTAACAGCACAATAGCTAGGATGCACTTAACCCTAACTGAATATTTAGCAGGTATTGAACCCCCATGTTGTCCGTTTAGACAGATAACAAAGCCTTGAAAACAAGAGGAAACAAGCGTATTTTCAGTGGATTAGCTATCACTCAGCAGCCGTTTAATAATTAAAATAATAGTTGGAGGTTTAAATGATTCAGCCCCACGCAAAACCAGCTTCTCCTGTGACAAACTCGCAAAAAATAGCCAAGATTGGAATGAAGTCGTTGGCGTTGATTGTTGGCGTTGCCTTATATATGTCGGCTCAGGCGCAAAGTAACGACATCCCAAGAACAGAACATGGCCATCCCGATTTACAGGGAACTTACACTTTCCGAACCATAACACCATTGAATCGGCCCGCCGAACTTGCCGACAAAGCAGTTCTCACCGCCGAAGAAGCCATTGAATGGGAAAAGTTTGAAAACACCCGTCAGAATCGTGACCTGATCGTCGATAGTGAGGGCGGTGCTGGTTATCCACCAGGCGTTATTTCTTATAATGAATTTTGGTACGAGCGAGGCAATCAAACTATCTCGGATAGACGCACATCGCTCATTTACAGCCCTACTAATGGCCGTATCCCAGCAGCCAACGCGGCTGGACAAAAACGTAGAGCAACCTATGGGAAAATGGTCTTTGATAGTGCCGGACCAGAAGGACGAACCACTGTTGATCGATGTCTTACCGGCTTTGTTGGCGGCCCACCGATGATACCGGGCTCGTACAACAACAATATGCAGCTCGTACAAACTAAAAATCATGTAATGATCCTAAACGAGATGGTTCATTCGGCCCGAATAATCAGACTTGATAGTGACCACAATACTCGGCAGTTAAAATGGGAAGGAGACTCAATCGGCCACTGGGAGGGTGATACTCTTGTGGTGAAAACCCAGCATTTTTACCATGATTACAATTTGCGAGGCATGTCCGACCAAGCCGTGATTGAAGAGCGCTTTGACTATATCGATGAAAATACCCTCGATTATGACTTCACAGTAACAGACCCGTTGTCATGGGATGACAGCTGGTCAGCTAAAGTACCGCTAAGAAAATCTGGGGATCCTGTCTATGAATATGCCTGCCACGAAGGCAATCATGGCCTGCAGGGGATTTTGGCAGGATGGAGACGCTATGAGTCATTGGGCATGAATGGCAACGGCACTCCCAAAGAATAGCTTGCCCCACTGATATGTTTTGCAGGGGCCAAATGGCCCCTTTTTTATTAGAGAATTTTGCAATGACTTCGGCCTCACCTTTTTCCCATGAGCTTAAATTGCTGAGGTTGAACTCTGCATTTATATTACTAATAGTGTTTGGCTCTAGTGCCAACGCGGCGTCATTAGCCTCTGTTGATATTAAGTCCAATCTCGATCCAAACGCGATCACGATCACCGAAATTGATATCGTTTTTCTCTACGATCAAGCTCTTCTTGAGGATTTTCCAGCAACCAAGTCACGCTGGTACTCCATGCGCCGATCGCTAACCCAGCGCTGGGGTGATTCAATGGATGTCGTCAGTGTATTTATCCCCCAAGGCTTTGACTCAGACAAAGCAATCTTGCCAGATCGCGGACTAGACGCGGTTAAGGTCTATGTTTTTGGCCAGCATGATGAGGGCTCTGTGATGCCAGTGGATGTGACGGATTTTTCCTCCGTATTAGTCACCATAGACGGCTTAGGCATTATTGTAACGGGTGGTGTGTAATCGGTAGTACTCTTATTGCATCAATTCTTAGCTTAACCACAGCAGGCTCCCAACAGAGGATATCTGGTGTTTTATTTCTTTTGCCAGTGCAGCATAAGCTACAACGTTTTAAACCCCGTAAGACATTGCAACTCTTCTAGTGCGTTAGCACTTTATTCACGTCAACATACATTCTTGTAATGTCGAACCACTAAGGCTCTGTAAACAATTGTTACAGAGCAATTCTCATGGCTGCTCAGTCAGCAAGCCTGTCCTCAAGCTCCGAGATTGCTGAGGCTTGAAGGACTAACTGCCTGTTCTTGAGTGTTTTACTCTCACTGTGTGGGCGCAGCAACACTAAGCCGCAATTGTACTGCTGTTTTTACTGGTTTATCCTAGCTAGTCCCCTCAACGAAGCAGTGAGAGATAAAAGAATGAATAATAACAAAGCTCTAAGATCCTCGGTGATTGGCTTTCTGGGCCTACTGGTTTCCTCAACGCTGGTTTTTGCACAAGCCGACATGGCCCCCGTAAACGACCTAGCCAATCCTTATATCACCCAAGCAGGGTATTTTAAGATGCCTGGGGGCCGAAGTTGGGGCTCTTCCAGTACTGTCGACATCGACCTTGACGGTGAGAGCGTCTGGATAGCTGAACGCTGCGGCGCTAATGTAAATGCCTGTGTCCAGAACCCAGATACCAATCTGATTATGTTATTCGATAAGAACGGCGACATGGTCCGCAGCTTTGGCGCAGGCTATATAAGCTGGCCTCATGGCATTCATGTAGATTTTGAAGGCAATGTTTGGGTAGCAGATGGTCGCGACAATCAATCTGGCAACAATCCACCAAGTGATGCTTACGGACATCAAGTTCACAAATTTAGCCCAACCGGCGTTCATTTGATGGCTTTAGGTCAAAAAGCTGGAGGCCGCAATGATGATTACTTTTTCACCCCTAATGATATGCATGTCGCCCCAAATGGCGATATTTTTGTTGCCGAAGGTCACTCAAACAATCCTGGGACGCCTGCTCGAATCCTAAAATTTAACAGTGACGGTGAATTTCTCATGTCATTTGGTGAGATGGGAGATGGGCCGGGCGAGTTTATGCAGCCTCACGCCTTGGCCATGGATTCCAAAGGTCGACTTTTTGTCGGGGACAGAAGCAACGACCGCGTACAGATTTTCGATCAGAACGGCAAATTTCTCGACATGTGGTATCAATTTGGTCGCCCAAGCGGAATCTATATTGATAGCAACGATGTTTTCTACTCAGCGGATTCTGAGTCTGGTTCAGTAAACCCAGCTCATGGCGATTGGCTTCGCGGTATACGGGTAGGCTCTGCGCAAACTGGCGAAGTTGAGTTTTTTATTCCTGATCCCAATCCAGACTGCAGCGGCACGTGTACTGCTGAAGGCGTTGTGGCCGATGCTAACGGTAATATCTTTGGTGCCGAAGTTGGACCGGTTGGCGGAGTGAAGCGTTATACACGCCCTGTCAGATAGACGATTCGAATGAATCTTTAACGGTTCTAAATTTTTAATATTAAATGTGGCTTAAGTAAAAGGGTGTTGGTGCAACTACTCCAACACCTAATCGCTTCTTTAATCGCAGTATTAAACATTAAAAAAGCCCGCCTTACACAAGGCGGGCTTTTTTAATTATGACTCAACACAATATTAGAAAATTTGGATAAGCTTATGCCTTCAGCAGAAACCTTGATCGCTTTTACACTAGCAGCGGTTCTAATGAACTTGTCTCCTGGTCCCTCAAATCTCTATGTGATGGCGAGAACTATCTCTTGCGGGATTAGGGGTGGTTTCGCAGCCGTCGCAGGGCTAGCTCTTGGCAGCCTCGTCCATGTTGTTGCCACGGTTCTTGGGCTTTCGGCATTGTTCGTTTATTCACCTTTAACCTATGAAGTAGTGAAGATTTGCGGAGCCGCATATCTCATCTATTTGGGTCTGCGTTATTTTTTTAAGCAGAATTCTGAACTGGAAAAAAACCCCAAACCACCAACTCAAGGCCTAAACCAAATATTTCGCGAAAGCGCTCTAGTGGAAGTCACCAACCCCAAAACTGCATTATTTTTTTTGGCACTACTACCGCAATTCGCTGTGCCAGAAGCAGGTCCCGCCGCACCGCAATTATTAATCCTTGGACTAATAGTCACAGCCTCTGCAATACCTTGTGATCTTTTTGTAGCGTTGTTTGCGAGTCGCGCGACAAATTGGATTCAATCTAATCCAAAGGCGCAGAAGATTCAGGACCGGGTTTCAGGAAGCATACTAACTGGCCTTGGATTTTACGTACTCGCGAGCGAGAAACAATAAAATCCAAGGCCTAAACAGCTTAGTATTTTACACTTTAGATATTATCTGATTTAGCGTTTCACTCGGGCGCATAGCCGCCGATGCTTTCGCAAAATCTGGCTTGTAGTAACCACCAACATCCATGCTCACACCCTGAACTGCATTAAGCTCATCAACAATTTTATCTTCGTTGTTAGTCAGCTCATTAGCCACAAGCTTAAACTTAGCAGCAAGCGATGCATCTTTTGTTTGCTCGGCCAAGGCTTGTGCCCAGTACATAGCAAGGTAAAAGTGGCTTCCTCGGTTGTCCAGCTCATTTACTTTGCGTGAAGGTGATTTGTTCGTGTCCAAAAACAGACCCGTCGCATTATCCAAGGCGTCAGCCATGACTTTTGCGCGATTGTTACCGGTGACATTTGCCAAATGCTCAAGAGATGCCGCCAGCGCAAGAAACTCACCTAAAGAATCCCATCGAAGGTGATTTTCTTTATCAAACTGCTGCACGTGCTTAGGAGCAGATCCTCCAGCACCGGTTTCAAACAGTCCACCGCCGGCCATTAATGGCACAATTGAAAGCATTTTCGCACTTGTACCAAGCTCCAAAATTGGGAACAAATCGGTAAGGTAATCTCGAAGCACGTTGCCGGTAACTGAAATAGTATCTTTGCTTTCGCCAATTCGCTGCAGTGAGAATTTAGTAGCGTCTTCAGGCGACATTATATGCAGCTCAAGACCATTGGTGTCGTGTTCAGGTAAATAAGCTTCAACCTTTTTGATCAACTGCGCATCATGAGCACGCCCTTTATCCAACCAAAAAACCGCAGGCGTGCCGGACAATCTAGCCCTGCTAACAGCCAATTTCACCCAATCCTGAATCGGCGCATCTTTAACCTGACACATCCTCCAGATATCACCAGACTCCACTGCATGCTCTAAAAGCACGTTGCCATCAGCATCTATGACTGACATTGTGCCGTTGCTTGCGACTTCGAAAGTCTTGTCATGAGAACCGTATTCTTCGGCTTTTTGTGCCATCAAGCCCACATTAGGCACGCTGCCCATTTTGGCTGGATCAAAAGCTCCGTGAGTGCGGCAATAATCGATGACTTCCTGATAAACACCGGCATAGCAACGATCAGGAATAATAGCCTTCATATCTCGCAAGTTGCCATCAGCGCCCCACATCATCCCAGACGTCCGCAGTGCCGCGGGCATTGACGCGTCAATAATGACGTCACTAGGTACATGCAAATTTGTTATACCTTTGTCTGAATCGACCATGGCAAGCTCAGGCTGGCTCTCGTAAACAGAGCTTAAGTCCGCTTCGATCGCTGCGCGCTCCACTTCGGGTAGTGATGCGATTTTCGCATACACATCACCAACACCATTGTTTGCATCTACCCCTAAGCGCTTAAACGTATCTGCATACTTCTCAAAAACCTCGGCGTAGTACACAGTCACTGCGTGACCAAAAATAATCGGATCGGATACCTTCATCATCGTAGCTTTTAGATGCAAGGAGCAAAGCACACCTTTGGCCTTAGAGTCGGCTATCTGCTCAGCCAAAAAGCTTCTTAGTGCGTTCTTACTCATGCTAGAAGCATCAACAACCTCACCTGCCAGCAACGCTATACCTTTTTTTAGGACAGTGGCATTGCCAGAGGCGTCTTTGTGTTCAATTCGCACGCTAGTGGCACTGGAAATCGTAACAGACTGTTCGCTGCCAAAAAAATCACCTTCGCTCATGCTTGCCACGTGAGTTTTAGACTCAGGAGACCAAGCACCCATAGAATGGGGGTGTTTACGCGCGTAGGCTTTCACTGATGGCGGAGCTCTACGGTCAGAATTGCCTTCTCTCAAAACAGGATTAACCGCACTGCCTTTGATTCGCTCATATCGGGTTTGAATATCTTTCTCGGCATCGGTGGTAGCAACTTCTGGATAGTCAGGAAGCGCGTAGCCTTTCGCTTGAAGCTCTTTTATTACCGCATTCATCTGCGGCACTGACGCCGATATATTGGGCAATTTGATGATGTTAGCCATGGGATCTTGAGTAAGTGCACCAAGTTCAGCCAAGGCATCTGACTGCCGTTGTTCTTCTTTTAGAAACTCAGGAAAGCTGGCGATAACGCGCCCGGCTAAGGAAATATCGCAAATTTCTACTTCAATATCAGCGGCATCGGTGAATGCGCTGATGATGGGGAGGAAAGAATAGGTAGCTAGCGCAGGTGCTTCATCTGTTTCTGTGTAGATGATGGTAGGTTTTCGCTCTGACATCTCTGATCCTTTAAGGTTGTTACTAAAATTACCGCGAACCGAATCGCTGCTCTGAATTCTTCACAAAATCGCTCAGCAAAAAAGGCGCACAGTGTAGCAGTAGCGCACTTTTCAGAATAGGGCTGCAAACTCTATCAATTTGCGAAAAATTACCTCAATCACCATGTATACTGTTAAGCATACTGATTTGAAGGATAAATATGACTATCACAACTTCCCTACCCAATTTGAATATTAGGCACGCAAACGTCGAAGACTGCCAAACCATACTTGGTTTTATTGTGGAATTAGCCATCTATGAAAAACTCGAGCACGAGGTTGTGGCCACTACCGCGACATTGGAAGAGACCCTTTTTGGTCCGACCCGATATGCTCAGTGCATTATCGCTGAGTATCAATCTAAGCCTGTAGGGTATGCCCTTTTCTTTAATAACTTTTCAACTTTCACAGGCCGGCCCGGCATTTATTTAGAAGATCTTTATGTACAACCAAAAATGCGCGGCAAAGGTTTTGGAAAAAACTTACTTGCCTATCTTGCCAAGCTAGCCGTTGATTCTAACTTCACTCGTGTGGAATGGTCGGTCTTGGACTGGAACAAGCCCGCTATTGATTTTTATCGCTCTATCGGTGCCCAGCCAATGGAAGGCTGGACTGCACAACGACTTGACGGTGATCGACTGCAAGCATTTGCCAAAGAATTTAAATAGGTTTACGTTTCTAAACACTCAAACTAAAAAATAGCACCGATAACTGTCGCTATGAACTTGCGGCCAACATAAATAGGACAGCAAGAAAATGGAAAGAATTGTCTACGTTAATGGTGAATTCAACCCCCAGTCTGAAGCCAAAATTTCAGTTTTTGATAGGGGCTTCATTTTTGGCGATGGAGTTTATGAAGTCGTCCCTGTTATAAACGGCAAGCTTGTTGACAAACAGTACTTCCTTGAACGCCTGAATCGATCTCTAGCGGAACTCTCCATCGACTGGCCCTGCAGCCAAGATCAGTACATAGAAGTAATGGAAAACTTGATTTCAGCCAATCAATTGACCGAAGGAGTTGTCTACTCACAAGTTACCCGAGGAATTGCAGAGCGAGATTTTCCCTTCCCTAAAGACGCCACCCCCAGCTTGGTTGCGTTCACCACCGTAATGGCTTTGCTCGACCATCCTGCCGCGCGCACTGGCATTCCGGTTATCACAACTGAAGACTTACGCTGGAAGCGCAGAGACATCAAGTCAATCAATCTTCTCGGCCAATGTCTTGCTAAAGAGGATGCAGTATCACAGGGCGGCGCAGAAGGGTGGATGGTTGAAGATGGTTTCGTAACAGAGGGAGTATCCTCGACTGCCTATATCATTAAAAGTAATTTAATTATCACCAGAGAACTATCCAACTCAATCCTTCCGGGTATTCGCCGAAGAACAATGTTGGAGATAGCAAAAGAAAATAATTTGGCATTTGAAGAACGTGCGTTCTCAGTTGACGAAGCCTTGTCCGCCGATGAAGCTTTTATCAGCAGTGCAACTACGCTAGCCCTGCCGGTGGTAAGTATCGACGGAAAACCTATCGCTAACGGAGTTCCTGGCCCTATCACAACGCGGCTTCGTGAACTCTACAAGAACAAACTACTAGCGGAAGCAGCTGCCTCATAGACCACGCTCAAGCTAGGTCTGTAGTAAAGCTAATCACTTCGCTGATGGATTTAGCGCCGGTTGCAATCATCAGCAAGCGATCTACTCCCAGAGCAACTCCAGCGCAGTCTGGCAGCCCGCTTTCTAGTGCCGCAATAAGATTTTCATCAATCGGCACCAGCCCACGATCAGCTTGCTGCCGTTTATCTAGGTCTGACTCAAAGCGTCGACGCTGCTCAACTGGATCAGTTAACTCAAAATAGCCATTGGCTATTTCCATTCCAGAACAAAAAAGCTCAAACCGCTGAGCGACTTTTACACCGGCAGCATCAAGTTTAACCTGTGCTAAAGCAGCCTGATCTTCTGGATAGTCATAGAGAAACCAATTGCCTTGCATAGCGGGTTCGATGATTTCGGAAAGTATCAATTGAAGATAGTCAGTTCGGCTAAGCCCTTGGGCCACCAAAGAAATTTCGCTTTTGACGAGCTGCTCTAAGTCGTCAGTAAGTGCTTGGTGAGGGTCTATTCCTAAATTTTGCTGAAAAAGTTCCCGATAAGAAAAACGCCTAATGTCTGTCACCGTGGTAACTAAATGAACCAAAGCTTCAACTTCGTTCATTAGCTGGCATAACGAATAGCCCGGTTGATACCACTCTAATAAAGTAAATTCAGGATTATGGCGGTCACTTATTTCTTCGAATCGAAATGCTTTGCCCAGCTGATAAATGGCACCAGATCCCGAGGCCAACAACCTCTTCATGGCGTACTCTGGAGACGTTTGAAGATATAAGGCTTGGTTATTTTGCCCCCAACTATTTTCAGTTTTCCATGACTGGATATGAAAATCGCTAGCCGTTGCCCTGGCAAGTATCGGTGTTTCTACTTCTAAAACTTTGCGCGCGGCAAAGAACTTTCTTATTTGTGCCAGCAAATCGGCACGAGCGGCAAGCATGACGGCTGGCGCGCCCGGTTTCCAATTAGTCAAAGGACTAGCTACTTATTTACCCGATTTTGATACTCGTTGGTCCGGGTATCCACTCTCAGAACATCACCTATGTTGATGAAAAGTGGCACCTTCACCTGAGCACCAGAACTTAGTGTGGCCGGCTTGGTGCCGCCCTGAGCCGTGTCACCCTTTAATCCTGGGTCCGTATCAGTCACTTCTAACTCAACAAAATTAGGAGGCGTCACTGATATTGGAGCGTCATTCCAAAGTATTACCGTATACAGGCATTGTTCTTTTAGCCAATTCTTGGCGTCTGATATCGCATTTTCATCTGCGGCAACCTGCTCGTAGCTGTCGTCTGTTTTCATGAAGTGCCAGAATTCCCCATCGGAGTAGAGATATTCCATATCAAGCTCCATTACGTCTGCAGATTCGACTGATTCACCGGATTTGTAAGTACGCTCCAAAACACGACCATTCATCAAATTTCGCCACTTAACTCGGTTAAAGGCTTGCCCCTTACCCGGTTTGACCATTTCGTTTTCTAAAATAGAACAAGGCTCTCCTTCAACCAAAGCTTTCATTCCGGATTTAAATTCGCTGGTTGAGTAATTAGCCATAGTGCCCTCTGATCTGTTTAATTCTGGGTGTCGTTAAATTAATGCTGCCAAGCTGTTTTAGACGAGCTATTTTTTAAATATTTTAGCTGAGATATCTTAGACGAGTTATTTTAACCGATTTTTTTGCTGAGCTTCGTTTTAATTTAGCTTCGGCCGATCAATCTCTACAACACGTCTTTCCCTGCGGAATTCGTCTTGCAAAACTGACGTCTCAAATTAAGGGCGGCAAAGACCGCTCATGCCCGTGATGAAGATAGCTGCTATTATCTACACTTTCACGAATCTCGATGATACCTGACTCAAGCAAACACAAAATCAGAGCCCACGTCGCTCCTGCCCAGAACTTATGAATAAGCCAGAAACTTTGATTATACAGTCAGATCAGCCTAAAAAATGGCAAGAAATACTATCCGATCTAATAACAGACCCAAAGGACTTGCTAAACTATCTTCAGCTAGATGAGGCCCAGCGACCTGCAAGTTTGATGGCTCAGACTCAATTCCCAATGAAAGTGCCCATGCCTTTTGCCGCTAAAATGAGAAAAGCAGATTGGGATGACCCTCTACTCAAACAAGTTTGGCCAGCCACGGAAGAAGAGATTGCCGATAGCCGCTATGTGACTGATCCGTTGGCGGAGGCCGACAGCAATCCAGTATCCGGCTTGCTGCACAAATACCAAGGGCGAGTTTTGTTAACCGCAGCTCCCCATTGCGCAGTGCATTGCCGATACTGCTTTCGTCGTCATTTCGACTATGAAGAAAACGCCCCCAGTCGTATTCTTTGGCAGCGATGTTTCGATTACATCAGTGCCGACAACAGCATAGAGGAGGTCATACTCAGCGGTGGCGACCCTCTGGCCTTGGCGGATAAACAACTAAGTTGGCTTCTGGACGAACTGGAATCTATTCACCACATCACCACAATCCGCATTCACACCCGATTGCCCATTGTCATACCCCAGAGAATCACTAACGAACTAACCGAGATTTTGAGTCTCAGGAAAGTAAAGCTAGTGATGGTAATTCACTGCAACCACGCTCAAGAGCTATGCTCTGATAGCAGCCACG
>Ga0307488_10000603_pt1 | contig 29866 bp, 26 predicted proteins | sample SB02metaG_FD_202248 | JGI IMG/M metagenome (GOLD analysis project Ga0307488, IMG submission 202248) | Sea-ice brine microbial communities from Beaufort Sea near Barrow, Alaska, United States - SB 0.2 | ecosystem: Environmental > Aquatic > Marine > Coastal | place: USA: Alaska | collected...
TTAATTTGAAGTTCAAACAAGTTTATTCGTTTATTATATAGCGCTTTCTGAGTTGCATAATTAAGTGTGCAAGGGAAGGTGTATAAAAAGTTCACGATTGCAGGGGCATTGGCGTTCTTTGCAACTAACGATAGTCACTCATAACGAGCGCTATCGACACTTATATTTGACGTTGCCTAACAATTTCATACAAACAAACACCCGTGGCAACTGACACATTCAAGCTACTCACAGAGCCAGCCATAGGTAATTTAATCAGCTCATCGCAGTTTTCGCGAGTAAGCCTGCGCATACCTTTATCCTCAGCTCCCATTACTAAGGCCGTTGGGCCAATTAACTTACAGGCATAAATTGATTGTTCAGCTTCACCAGCTGTACCCACAATCCAAACACCTGCATCCTGCATTGCTTTTAAAGTGCGTGACAGATTGGTGACCTGAATTAGAGGAATAGCTTCAGCCGCGCCGCAGGCCACTTTGCGAACAGTAGGTGACAATGTTGCCGATTTATCTTTAGGGACAATAACTGCGTGCACTCCTGCCGCGTCTGCAGTACGCAAGCACGCACCTAAATTATGCGGATCAGTAACGCCATCTAATACCAATAAAAACGGTGTTGATTGATTTTTAAGAATAATATCCAAGTCATGCTCATCCAGCACTTTGCCGGGTTTCGCACGAGCAACTACACCCTGATGTTGTTCACCATTGCACTTATCATCTAGCGTTTTACGCTGACAAAACTGAATTCCTATGTCATGCCGCCTGGCTTCATTAATAATATAAGCGAGTCTTTCATCTTCCCTGCCTTTCAGCACAAACAATTCAATCAAACGCTCCGGTTCGCGATCGATAACCGCTGTCATCGCATGCAACCCATATATTAATTCTTGCTGAGCCATACTTATGTCCGTTTTTTATTTTTTGATGACTTACTGGCTTTTGATGCCGGCCCTGGTTTTTTTCTACCTGTCGGCTTGCGCTTTGCAGATGCCTTATCATTAGCAGGCTGCTCGCCATTAGAGTCTTTGCTTTGAGGCTTTTTGGCAGCTTTAGACGAACCGTCTTTACCGTTGTTTGTACCCGCCTTCACGCCTCTTTTGCCTGTTTTAGCACCGCGTTTGCGTGGCGTATTTACTTTTCCACTAGTACTGGTAACACCATCAATCAATAGATCAATTTTGCGCTCATCAAGATTGACACCAGCAACTTTAATCTTCGCTTCGTCGCCTAGCCTAAATATCGTACCTGAGCCTTCACCAACCAAACACTGTTTTTGATCATCATAATGATAGTAATCACTCGCTAATGAGGTAATGTGAACAAGTCCATCGATTTGAAATTCAGTAATTCGAACAAATAAGCCAAAATTGGTCACTGACGCAATGATGCCGTCAAACACATCACCAACATGATCTTGCATAAACTCACATTTTAGCCAATCAGAAACATCTCTTGTAGCATCGTCTGCCCTGCGCTCTGCCATTGAACACTGTTCACCAAGTTGTTCGACTTCCTCGGCTGAATAAGACTTTCCACCCGTTCTTGATTTGCGCGTATGCTGTTTATCAACAATGGCCTTTATCGCTCTGTGCACGACTAAATCAGGATAGCGACGAATAGGAGATGTAAAATGCGCATAAGCATCAAGTGCTAATCCAAAGTGACCTACATTCTCTGGCGAGTAGACCGCTTGTTTCATGGATCGCAGCAACATGGTCTGAATGAGTTCTTTATCAGGTCTATGTTGAATTTTTTGCATCACACTTTTGAAATCAGCTGGTGTTGGCGCTTCACTTACGGTGAATGGAATACCAATCTCTGCAAGGTATGTCTTGAAAGTTATTAAACGGTCTTCGTCAGGCTTATCATGGATTCGAAACAAACCTTCTGCTTTGTTCTTTTGCAAGAACTCGGCCGCACACACATTCGCCATGATCATACATTCTTCAATTAGCATGTGTGCTTCATTGCGCTGCACTGCAATGATATGCGAAATTTTACGTTGTGCGTTAAATACAAACTTACTTTCAATCGTTTCAAATTCAATAGCACCGCGACCTTGTCGAGACTTCTTTAGTGCTTTGAATACATGATTGAGATTGTTTAGGTGTGGAACATGTTTCTCATAACGGGTAATTAAGGTTTCGTCTCCCTTAAGAATACCCCACACTTTATTATATGTGAGACGCGCATGAGACCGCATCACGGCCTCGTAAAATTGATATTCACCTAACTTGCCATCAGCAGAAATTGTCATTTCACAAACCAGGCACAGCCTATCAACATCTGGGTTGAGTGAGCATAAGCCGTTAGACAGGATCTCAGGCAACATTGGTATCACTTTTTCAGGGAAATATACTGACGTAGCACGATTTTGAGCTTCGCTGTCCAAAGCGGTACCTGTTTTCACATACGAACTTACGTCCGCAATTGCCACCCATAATTGCCACGAGCCATCATCATTAGGCTGGCAATATACCGCGTCGTCGAAGTCTCTTGCATCTTCACCATCAATTGTCATTAGCGGTAATTGACGCAAATCGATACGGCCCTCTTTCGACTGTTCAGGAACCTCTTCAGCCAAACCTTCAACTTGCTTTAAAACGCCTTTTGGCCAGTTATGGGGAATATCAAAAGTGCGCAATGCCATTTCAATTTCCATACCCGGCGCCATGTGCTCGCCCAATATTTCTAATATTTTACCAACAGCGTTTACTTGCCGGCGTGGACGTTGTGTTATTTCAACGACAACAACATGACCTTGCCTTGCGCCATTTCGACCTTCTGGTGGAATAATGATTTCATGAGAAATACGGTTATCATCAGGAATAACGATCGAGACACCTTCTTCCATAAAGAAACGACCTACTATGGGTTCTTTTCTTGGTTCGAGCACTCTGTTGAGGCGAAACTCCGCTCGCCCCCGTCGATCAGCGCCGCTACAAACACCCTCCACGATATCGTCGTGCAATAAGGTTTGCATTTGGCCTTGATGTATAAATAAGTCTTTCTCAGTATCGGAGTGCTTTAAAAAACCGAAACCATCGCGATGACCAATGACTCGGCCTCTGATAAGCGCTTCAGCTTTCTGTACTTCATATTTTTTATCGCGAGTAAAAGCTACCTGCCCTTCACGCTCCATAGCACGTAATCGCCGCTGAACACCAATTTTGGCATTTTCATCTTTAGCATTGACAATATCGCAGATTTCTAAAAAGGAGAGTGATTCGTTAGCGTTGGAAAGTGTTTCGAGTAGAAATTCACGGCTTGCTACCGGGTTTTCGTATTTTTCTTTTTCTCTTGAGTAATGCGGATCTTCTGACATTCATTCTTTTCGTTGTTAAATTCGAAAGTATTATACCAAGATTTTTGTTGCAAGTCTGTGACAATTCTTATTGCTTATCAATTGAGCAATAAATTAGATTCATTTTACTTTTAGCTCAACACAAAATATTGCCTAATTTACCGAACCTTAATTAACCATCGGTTTACGCGCATTTCTAACTGCTTTCGGATGCATAAGGTATTCAAGCTCACCCATATAGCTGGCTATGCGTTGATGAGTTCGACGGTCATCAGTAATCGCGTTATACAACCAATGATACAGATCTTCGAAGTCGTACGGACTGCCATAGCCATCAATAAATAATTCTGCTAATTGTAATTGTGCTTTTAAATTCCCCAAAGCTGATGCTTCACGTAGATAAGTGACTGCACGCTTTTTATCTTCTTGAACTAATGTGCCAACCGAGTAATAGCGGCCCAACTGCTCTAATGCCGTTGCCAAGCCCTGTGCAGCGGCCTCTCTCATGTAATAGACGCCGCGCTCTGGTTCAGCATCCACACAAACTCCCCAAGCAAGCATGTCGCCCCACAAAAATTGATATGCCGGCACTCTAAGAACTTCTGCTCTCGCTTCTATATCTTGAACTAATTGGCAGCGGTCAGCGACTACACGTTCCAAATGTATATTGTTATTAATCATTTTTATCAGGTCGTCTTGGCTGTAAATTTGCACAGCTTCTAATTGTTGAGCTTGGCTACTACTAATAAAAATTATAAAAAAAGTGATCATGATAGAGAACTTGAACACATACACTCCTGACATCGCTATATTTTGGCTGCTAGTTAACTATCGGCAAGACTAACAAAAAGTAAAAAATAATTTCACTCTGCGATTTCATCAATGCGTATATTTGTAAAATAACAACATCGCTGTAAAAATAGGAAGAATGAATTATCAGCTTATGCTTTTTTTTGCTAGACTTCGCTCACCACAAGTATTAATGATAGTGAATATTAGCAAGCTCAGTGTTTATGATTAATCGTCGCCATTTTGCGTATTCATTAATGGTTTTATCAAAAATCAAAATAAATACTGCATTCTTTAGCACATATTAATAGTAATAACGAAAGAACGATATCCCAACTATGTAAAAGTTGTAATGAAGAATATAGTCACTTCTTCGATAATTTATACAGACAACGTTTGTGATAGCCTGTTATAAAGAGATAAACATAATAAGCTTGAACGAGTCGATGGTGGAACAAGTCTGTTATAGAGGATGAAATCACACCGTTTGAAATAGCTAAGAAAATAAACCACCTATAAAATAAGTTAATAAAGGACTTTCATGAGAGTGATTAATTGCAAGGTTGAGTCAATTGAAGCACAAACTGCAATTGTGCATAAGGTAGTATTACTCCCCGAGTTCCCTTTGGAATTTATAGCGGGCCAATACCTTCAAGTCGTCATGGGTGAAAAAGACAAACGTCCATTTTCCATTGCCAGTGCGCCAAGCAGCCCTAATAAAATAGAACTTCATATTGGGGCTGATCCCGCTAATAAATATGCGTTTGAAGTTCTGACAAAATGCCAAACTGAAGGGAGCTTAATTGTTGAAGCCCCTTTAGGAGAAGCTTTTTTACGGAAATCGCACCTGCCAGCAATAATAGTTGCGGGCGGAACGGGTTATTCTTATGCAAAATCAATTGTTTTAGATTGTCTTGAGAGCCAACCTGATAGAGAAGTAAAGCTGTATTGGGGAGCAAAGACAATTAATGATTTGTACGAATATTCTGCATTAGAGGCTATGAGCCTTACACATCCTAACTTTACTTTCTTCCCAGTTGTCGAACACCCAAATGATGATTGGCTTGGGCATACTGGTTGGGTTCATAAAGCCGCAATTAGAGACATTACTGACTTTTCAGGTAAGCAGGTGTATGCGGCGGGTCGATTTGAAATGTCAGCCACAATAAGGGCTGAATTCTGTTCCATAGGACTTAACAAAACCGAATTATTTGGCGATGCTTATGCGTTCATCTAAATTCTTTTAGGAACCAATAGCTGAGCGAACACGCAGTGGTTGCTCAGCTCATAATTTATTAAAGCATTTGTTTAAAGTTATTTTTAAGGGCCTTTTATGAGTAGTTCATTTTATTCGCGAAAAAAACTAAGTAGCACTTTCGCTTACGGCATGCTGGTTTTTTCGTCTTCATTGTTAGTTCATAGTAATATCGCTCATGCTCAACAAACACCACCGCCTGCCCTCAGCTACACTGACAGTGAACTGTTGCATAATATAGCAAAGGATATATCAGCTGGCAGAATAGAACAGGATATTCGAACTTTAGTGAGCTTTGGTACCCGACATACTCTTTCAGAAACGGAATCCGAAACTCGTGGTATTGGCGCTGCACGACGTTGGATTAAGGAAGAGTTTGACAAAATATCGACCGAATGCGGCGGTTGTTTGGAAGTATTTTTTCAATCTAAGGTCGTCTCTGGGGAGAGTCGTATTCCAAATGCGACCGAAGTTGTTAGTGTTATCGCAATTCAAAAAGGCACAACCGATCCAAATCGCTACGTAATGATGAGTGGTGATATTGACTCACGTGTTAGCGATGTAATGGACAGTGTATCTGATTCGCCAGGTGCTAACGACAATGCGTCAGGTGTTGCCGGTACTATAGAGGCGGCAAGAGTCCTGAGCAAGCACAAATTCGAAGGCAGTATCGTTTACGCCGCACTTGCAGGAGAAGAACAAGGTCTGTTCGGTGGGAAAATATTAGCTGAATATGCAAAAGCCAATAATTGGCGTTTAAAAGCGGTGTTAAACAATGACATGATCGGTAACATCGCGGGAATAAATGGCGTAATAAACAATACAACAGCCCGTATATTCGCAGAAGGAACTCGAAATACCGAAACAACCGACGAGGCCACTTACCGCAGGTTTACAGGTGGAGAAGTTGATAGCCCAAGTAGAAACTTAGCACGCTATATTGATTTAATGGCTGACCGCTATATAGAAAATTTAGATACCATGGTTGTCTATCGGTTAGACCGTTTCAGACGCGGCGGACACCATCGCCCATTCAATGATGTAGGCTACCCTGGCGTGCGTATTATGGAAACCAACGAACATTATCAAAGACAACATCAGGACTTGAGAACTGAAGGCGGCATTGTATATGGTGATACTATCGAAGGCGTTAATTTTGAATATGCCGCTAAACTAACAGCACTTAACGCGGTTTCTCTTGCTGGAATGGCTAACGCGCCAAATCCACCAGCTGATGTCACAATCACTGGTGCCGTTCAGCCTTCAACAACGCTGAGCTGGAAAGCTCATGATGACACATTAACACCACCGAACAATCCGCAATTAAAGGGATACAAGATATATTGGCGGCTAACTGATGCACCACAATGGCAGTATAGCAAGTATGTCGGTAATGTAACTACTGCGACACTTGAGAATGTCGTCATAGATAACTACTTCTTTGGTGTTGCTAGTGTTAGCCAAGATGGCTTTGAAAGCCCCGTGGTATTTCCTGGCGCCGCAGGTGCATTTGGAGAATAGTCCAAAAATGACTGAAAACTCGTACTAACAGGAACTATGTTTTAAAGGTAGTAAAATGAGTAGTAAATTGTCAATGCGAACGAACAGGTTAACTAACTTAGTTAGCATAATTACTTGCAGCAGCCAAATGAGCCGAAAAATTAAAATGATTAGAAAAAGTGCCTTACTGGTAATCTCAATTGGATTGCTAGCATCAGTCAGTATCCAAGCGCAAACAGTCAACCTTGTTGGCAACAAAGCGGCGACTTATATTGACGAGCATGAGTTACCTGCTCGTCAAATGGACTTAGTTAGAGCCGCGCTAAGTGAAGATTGGGATGCTAATATAACGGCAACCACCCAAGCTTGGTCTGGAAGTGGTTTAAGATCTGGCAAATTTGCTGGCTACATCGATCATTATTCTCTTAATGACACTAAAGACAATTACATTTACTCAAAACCATATCTGCAAATTAATTTGCACGCAGTGTCTCGCTATCAAAGAGCTGAGGACATTGTTCGCCTAGAGCAACTTTACAGAGAGCGGGTTGGGATTGAAAATCGTTTCGCTAATACAGATCAATTACGCGGCGAACGAGACGTTCGTTGGGCTCGCTCACCTTCTTTTTTCGACAACATAGAACAACTAGCAGAAGACCGTGTTGATTTTCTGCTGATCGACAAGGCAATGGCGGATGAGATAAATTTATTGCTCAAAAGCGTCGGTGAGACACCTATTTATGTATCCAAAGCCCCAGTAATAAGTGTGAGTGTATCGTTAGCAATGAATCGCAATTATACCGAATCAGAGGCTGTTATTGCAGCTTTTGATAAGGGAATTAAAAGATTAAAAGCTGATGGTAAATATACTGAGTTACTCAAACAAGACCTCGGTCGAGAGAGTCTTCTTGACCGCCGAATTTATAATAACATGCTGGTTAAATGGTAGTTAAATACTAGGTCGAGTGCGAGTTTTCGAGCATACTCGACCTTTTTTTAGGTCAAACCACTTTTTATCCATTCAATTTATTATGTTAACTATTTCTGGCGAATTCATTTTAGCTTTAGCAAACAACATAGCACCATCTTGAGCAGGTCGCTGCATCAACTGTACTTCCTGCCCCAACTTTTTTTCTAACAATGCTTGATAACTTTTTGCTAACCCACCAGTCATAAATAAGTCAGATCCGCAGTGAAGAGAATTAGATAATAATATTGAATACAAATAATCTACACCTTGGCTAACCAGTCTACTTGCTGTTGTATTTCCAGCCTGTTGCAGTCGAATAATAACGGGGGCAAGCTGCGCGTAGTCTGAAGCGAGCTTTGATTTGAAATGAGATAGGATGTAGTCAACGCTGATATTGGTATCAACACTCTTGCTTTTGTAATTCATACCTAAGGCTTGTGATATTGCACTACAGAATTGTCGGTCTTGAACCAGATTATCATCACTTTTCAACAATAATTGTATCGCATTCAAGCCTAACCAAGCGCCACTCGCCTCGTCGCCATGAATAAACCCGTGACCGCCATATTGAGTAACCTGCGCGTTATGGTAATGTGCAAACGACGAACCTGTGCCTGTAATTATAATCACGCAATCTCTGCCACTATTAGCGGCTAAGCAACTGGCGTGCAGATCACTCGTCATAAAAAAGTGTCTATAGGGAGAGTTCCATTGTGCCAGATTTTGCTGCGCTTGCTGGGTTTGACCACCAGCACAACCAGCACCAACAGTAAGCAATTTTTTGTCGATCGGCAGTGTCGAGTTGTTGATAGCTAGGTCAATCGCCAAGTTAATTTGCTGCATCGCAGAGACGAAATCGCTAAATACATTAGCGCCACCCGCATTGCCAACACTTATCGTATTTCCGTTGTGATCATACAAGGAAGCCCGGCAATGCGTACCTCCAGCATCTACACCAATAAAGTAGTGCATTACAGAAACTTCCTAGGCACTCTTTTTGAAACACGGGTCATTAACTCATAGCCAATTGTGCCTACATGCTTAGCAATCTCATTAATAGGTAGGTTTTTACCCCAAAGCTCCACTTTGGTGCCAATTTCAACATTTTCAATATGTGTCACATCAAACGTCAACATATCCATTGAAACTCGCCCTACTAACTCCCCCGCAAGCCCATCAAATAAGGCTGGAGTGCCGATGGGCGCATGTCGCGGGTAACCGTCGGCATAGCCTATTGCTACGGTCGCAATGACAGAGGGTTTACTTGCCGTCCACGTTGCTCCGTAACCCACTGACTCACCACTCGCTATTTCTCTTAAAGCGATAACTTCGCTATTTAATTGCATAACTGGTTTAAGGGAAACCAACACTTCATGGTTTTCAAAGGGCGTACTACCATACAAGGAAATCCCCATTCTATTCCATGTATTTGCAGATTCAGGTAACCAGATATTGGCTGCCGAGTTAGCAATAGATAAACAATTATGCCTATCTACCATCACATTCAGAAATTGCTGGATAGCACTTAAAGACGCTTTTTTCTCAGGCTCATCTGCAGTTGCTAGATGGGTTGCAACTACCGTTTTGGGATGAAATATATGCACATAATCTTCGTGCAAACGAGCATAATCTTCAAGCATAAAACCTAAACGATGCATACCCGTATCAAATTTAACCCAATGATGCATATCACTTAGCTCATTGTTTTTTATACGTTTATTTATCCAGTTTAATTGCTGTTCAGCATGTAGCATCCAAACTATATTCAATGTATTGGTGAGCTCACACTCTTGCTCTTGATGTGGACCTTGAAGAACAAGAATGGGCTGTGTTATGCCAGCATCTCTTAATTCAAAGACTTCATCAATAAAAGCAACGGCAAACATATCAACTTGATTTTGCAAGCATTTCGCAACTGCAACAGCGCCATTTCCATAGGCATCGGCCTTCACAACGACGACTTGTTTGCTGTTGGGCGAGCAACGACTCATAGCCATAAAATTATGTTTAAGTGCGTCAAGATCAATTGTTGCGTGGGTATATCTAGCCAAAAATAAGTTTCCTATAAATTAGTATAATGATAATAAACTAGTGAAACTTGTTTTTCATCATGATTAATGGGTTAATGACAAGATAAATCAAACGAGTGCGGGAAAATGCAGGTTTCTCTATTTTTATAGACAGGCATTCCCTTTAAAATAACTATAAGAGCATTATGATTGATCAATTTTCCACACTCGATTGGCTAATTTTCGGAGGCTATGGACTTCTCTTAGTTATAAGTGGTTGGCTATATAATCGCCAAGCTTCAACCTCGAATGATTACTTCCTTGGTGGTAAGGCGATGCCAATGTGGGTAGTTGCTGTATCAGTATTAGCCACTTCACAAAGTGCTGCTACATTTCTCGGGGGTCCCGACCAAGGTTACCGAGGAGATCTAACTTACTTGGCAACCAATATTGCCGGATTCATCGCTGCATTTTTTGTTGCTACCTTTTTACTCCCAAAGTTTTATAAATATAAAGTATTTACCGTTTATGAACTGTTAGCACAACGATTTGGTGAACAGGCAAAGTATCAGGCTGGGACTGTTTATTTGGTGGGCCGCCTCTTTGCAAGCGGTGCCAGACTCTATATGGCAGCCATAGCCATTGCAATGATATTGTTTGGTAATATCGAAGCATCAAGTGTCGTAATTTCAATTGCATTAATCGCAACCATCGGCCTCCTATACACAGTTTATGGTGGTATTCGTACCATAATTTATAGCGATGTTATTCAATGTGTTGTTTATATCTCTGCAGCTATATTAGTCTTGGGTTACCTACTTTATAGTATCCCTAGCGACTTCAGTACGATCATCAATGCATTGCAAGTACCAACCGATGGCTCTCAATCTAAGCTAACTCTCCTCGATTTTTCCCTAGACTTTTCGCCATCCGGTGTTTTTGGGTTTTGGTCTGTAATTACCGGGTTTGTATTGTTAAATATTGCCGCATTCGGCATGGATCAAGACGTGACACAGCGTATGTTAACCTGCAAAGATGCTAAAGAAGCAACCAAAGCTCTCACCTCTTCTATATTGATGGGCATCCCCGTTGTTTTGATTTTCGTCGTTATCGGAATGCTACTCTATATTTATTATCAGCGCCCTGATTTAATGAGTCAGAGTATTGCAAATGGGGATGTGCCGACGCCAGAATTTGTAGGCCAAACAGTAACAATTTTCATGTATTACGTTCTCACCGACTTACCTAATGGAATAAAAGCGGTGGTGACCATTGGCATTATTGCAGCCGCATTGTCCACTTTAAATTCTGGACTTAATTCTATGTCTTCGGTTGCTGTGCAAGATATCTATCGCGGGATTTTACTTAAAAAAGGCAAAACGCTTTCTGAAACACACATGGTCAAAGCAGGCAGAGTTAGTATGATCATTGTTGCGATTGCACTGAGTATAATGGCGGCCTTGTGTTTTTACTGGCAACAACATAGCGATATGCCATTATTGGCTTTTGCACTGAGCGTTATGATTTTCTCTTACAGCGGCTTGCTTGGTGTTTATTTCACAGCCCTCTTTAGCAGTCGTGGTTCACCGCTCTCTATTTTGGCAGCATTAATCATTGGCTTCCTTATCCCCGTGTTAATGCAGCCTTACATAATGGCTTTATATTTACCCAGCGAGTATCAATTTAGTCTTGGATTTTCATGGCAATTAGTGATCGCCACATTTGTTGCTACCGCTGTGTGTTTACTTGGTAACAATAATGTAATGAAAGCTAAAATATGACTACCACAAAGCAAATACTAAATGAATTAAATCACATACCATCAGAGGGTATTAATCCCACTAGCGAACAAATTGACTTGATGACAACGACGGAAGCCTTGCGTTGTATTAATCAGCAAGACAGTCTCGTTGCCGGTGCTGTAGCGCGAGCAATCCCTGAAATCACCCAAGCGGTTAATGCTGCCGTTATATGCTTAAAACAAGGTGGACGCTTAGTATATATTGGTGCTGGGACAAGTGGCAGGCTGGGTATTTTAGACGCAGTTGAATGTAGACCGACCTTTAGTGTACCTAGCAATGTTGTCGTCGGTATTATTGCCGGCGGTGAAACAGCCCTAATAAACGCGGTTGAAGGCGCGGAGGACGATATTGGCGCGGCTCAACAAGATCTCGAAAATATACAATTTAACCAACAAGACATGCTAATTGGTATCGCTGCAAGTGGCCGCACTCCTTACGTTATTGGTGCGCTAAACTATGCAAAATCGATTAATGCCACAACAGCTTGTATTGTTTGCAACCCGAATGCACCTCTTATCGAAATAGCTAAAATTGGTATTTGTGCGAACGTCGGTCCCGAAGTGTTAACCGGCTCGACCAGAATGAAATCGGGTACCGCCCAAAAGCTGATTTTGAATATGATAAGTACTGCCAGCATGATTCAATTAGGTAAAACGTATAAGAATTTAATGGTTGATGTAAATGCAACCAATCAAAAGTTGGTTGCTAGAGCAATACGTATTGTTATGCAGGCGACAGAGTGCGAAGAGCAAGTTGCCGTGGATGCATTGTCAATTGCTAACAATAGTGCAAAGCTTGCTATACTTAAAATTCTCACTAACAGTGACATAATTACATGTGAAAATCTATTAGCCGGCAATGGTGGCTTTCTGCGTAAAGCTTTAGACGCCGTTTAGTTTTAATTCAAGCAGTCGAGAGTGAAGTACCCATCTACACTACTGCGCTCTGATCGCTAGGTTTTTATCGACATATTCGATAAAATTCATTAAATACCCTATAGTAAAATACTACCCTGTAAACTAATGATTTATTGATGGACATACTTTTATCCGACGAGCTTAAAACACTCTATGAACATCGTGTAGCGAACCTAGATAAACAGCAATTAATGCCTGTGGATATTAGTGCAATAATTGACGATTTTGCTAGCTGTGATGGCATAACCAGCACTATTATCGGTCATTCCTTTTGTGGTCAGCCAATCAGTTGCATAAGCATGGGATATGGCCCTAAAAAAGTGCTTATGTGGACTCAAATGCATGGTGACGAGTCAACCGCAACCGCTGCAGTATTAGATATTATTCAGCTTGTTACTACAAAGTTGAACCCACCTTTGAGTGCAAACTGGTTAGAATCACTGACAATACACATAATTCCTATGCTAAATCCGGATGGCGCAGTTGCTGGTACTCGAGAAAATGCCCAAGGTATTGATATCAACCGAGATGCAATCGCATTGCAAACGCCGGAGGGGCAAGCACTAGACGCATTCGTCAAAAAAATTAATCCTGACTTTGCTTTTAATCTGCATGACCAACATGACTACTATCGCTGTGGTAAAGATGGCAAGTCTTCCACTTTGGCATTTCTCGCTCCAGCCTTTGATACTCAAAAAACAATTGATCCTGCTCGACAAAAAGCAATGGCATTGATTGCCCTCATGCAGGCGCGAGCCAGCTCTTTGCTACCCGAGGGTATTGCACGCTATGATGATGAGTTTTCTGCTCGCTCGTTCGGTGATCAAATAGCTCAACTTGGCATAAGCACCATATTAATTGAATCGGGCCACTATCCAAATGCGCATTATCGCCAGGTTGCGCGAACCATGAATGTGTTTGTGTTACTTCACGCATTAACGATGCTTTGCGACGAATCAGATTGGACAACTGATGAAAGACTTAAAAAACTTGAAATAGAATATTGGAAAATCCCCGAAAACCAAGAACATAAACTGTGCGATCTCCTTATCAAAGACTTAGGTTTTGCAGGGAATTCCTATACAACTGACATTGCGATACGTAAAAAATCTCGTTTCGAATCATTTGCCATAATCGCTGATATTGGTGATTTACATGAACAACATGGCCTTAATACTATTGACGCTTTAGGTTATACATACGATCCAGGACGCTCATATTTATTGCAAGAAGCATTATATTTAACCAATGAAAGCTATATTGCTTTACTCAAACAAGGCTTTAGTCACTTTGTAGGGAACGTCGGCTTAATAACGAATGAGTCGGATTATATGGTTATCGAAAACCCCCAGTATTGGCATGACGATAAAAAAGTAATTAAAGGCATCACACCCGCTGGATTCTTGTGCAAAAACGGTGAACTTAAGTATGCTCTAATGATGGGGGGAATATTATCCCTCTAATCCAAAAAACACCTCACTAATATGACATTTATAAACACATCAAGTGTATTCGACTCAAATTGATAATTAGATATTGCATATAAAGTGGACAATCACCCCTAGTTTAAAACAATCGACAGTTTTATCACCTTATAGAGTTGTCTTGTGCACCTTGCCTTGCTAGATTTAGTTAATAAAAAATTACGCTAGGCACGCTCAATCTTTGATGTATATTTACTCATCTGAGTCACTGGCCCAGTTCATATATAAAACACAGATTGATGAACGCAAGACAACGCGTCCAAATAAAAAAAGACGTTTGTAAAGGAAAAAGAATGCCATATTGGACGAGACTAGCTCAAGCTTCCCTTTTAGCTAGTGCTGTTTTTTTAGTAAGTTGCTCGAATACGTCAGATATTGAAGCGATGCCATCCAAAAACTATAGCTATCGAGTCAAGTCTTTAGTAATGCACTTTACTGCTGTCAATTATCAAGAATCAGTTGATGCGCTGGTTGAAGAAGGCAATGTCAGCTCACATTATTTAATTCCTAAAGCCGATGACCCAACCTATCCCTACAATGACATTAAAGTATTTCAATTAGTAGATGAAAACCAAAGGGCGTGGCACGCTGGCATTAGCTATTGGCAAGGTCGCTCAGGACTTAACGATCATAGCATTGGTATTGAAGTGGTTAACACGCCTTTTTGTCAAGAAGATAACCTAAATGATGACCCACTCTCCCCGATTACGCCAAGAATAGTGGGCGCCGAAAAAAATCGTGACTTGTGTGTTTTCCCGGATTTTGAAGAAAAACAAATACAATTATTAATTAAATTAAGTAAAGAGATACTAGCCAGAAATCCAGATATTGAACCTACTGCTGTTGTCGGGCATGCGGATATTGCACCTTCAAGGAAGAATGACCCGGGCCCCAGATTCCCTTGGTATAGATTATATCAAGAGGGAATTGGTGCTTGGTATGACAACCAAAATTTAACCCATCATTGGTTGGCTTTTAATCAGACATTGCCCAGCCTAGCACTCGTTCAAAAAAGCCTAAATGCTTACGGCTACGATCTAGTGCCAACGGGTAGAATGGATCAACAAACCATCGACACCTTGGCTGCGTTTCAAATGCACTTTGTGCCATGGAAAGTTACTGGAGAGGTGGATAATCAGACTGCTGCTGCGATATTCGCTTTAGTGCAAAAGTACTTCCCAGCAAAATATGAGCGATTGAATGAAATTTATCAATCAGAGATATTAACGGCCGAGGCTAACAAGCAACCCGTTGACGACATTACACAACAGTTTCAGTTGTCCAAAGTGTTTACCGAATTGCAGTCCCTGAACGCCGATAATTCTGTCAACAAAGGTATATTTAAAGCTTATAAGGGGAGCGGTGAGCTGATTATTGAAACCAATAACGCTGCATCCGCCGATATATATATTAACGGGATGAAATTGAATTTAGCCGCATTTGAGGCATCTGAGGTGCGGACAGTCTCTATATACAGACGCACCGTCGATGGACTAAATAGCGTGCGCGTTGAAAACATCAGACCGCAAGGAACTAGCATAGCAATTAATATCCCATATCCGACCCTTGATTATGCGGTTGTCTCAAATAACTCGCTATTTGACTCCGTAGACCGGTTGATAAAAGACGAAGTACAAAATGGCTTGTCGGGCGCGGCGATTGCCGTTGTGTACAAAGGTAAAATAATTAAGAGAACGAGTTATGGCTATGCAAAAAGACCCCCTGCAAAAGGCGAATTATTAACACAGTTTGAACCGATGACGCCGGAACATATGTTCGACATTGATTCGAACACAGAGGTATTCGCCACCAGCTTAGCGCTTATGCAGTTGGTGAGTAGGGGCCAAATCGATACATTTAAACCGATTCAGCATTACCTTCCCGAGTATCGAGGCAATGGACGAGAAGTAGTATTAGTGAAAGATTTGCTTTCACATTCGTCGGGTTATGCCAATCACGTTAGTTTTTATCGACCCGATAATAAATATGGTGACTACTTTTATTCTCTAAATAAACTAAAAACGAGTCGCTTGTTACTTACCGCTTTACCTTTTGAATCAATCAGTGGAAGTACGCAGCAATACAGCGCGATTGATTTCATGCTACTAGGCCTTTTGGTAGAGCGAGTCACGGGGATGCCATTGGACCAATACAGTCGAGAGAAAATATACGCGCCAATGGGTCTTAAAAACACCTTATTCAAGCCATTACAAGCAGGTTTCAGCGCAGATGAGTTTGCTGCAACCGAAGTCGAGAGTAACAGCTTAAATGCCTACAACGACTTTCCTAAAGCCCGAGAATACCCGCTACAAGGGGAAGTTCTGGACGCTAATACATTCTATGCAATGCAGGGAGTGTCAGGTCATGCAGGGCTTTTTTCAACTATCGACGACCTAGCCATACTGAGTCAAATGATGCTTAATGGCGGAGGCTATGGTGATGTAAAACTATTTAACCAGCCGACCATAGCGCGCTTTTTGAAACCCGCTGGTCGAGCAAATGGAATCGGCCTAGGCTGGCAACTTCCTGATGAAAGAAACAAAAAAACAATGTTTGGACCTTTTGCCAGTGCCACGGCATTCGGTCACAATAGTAATGGCGGCACTGCGGTGGTTATTGACCCAGCTTATGATCTAGCCATTATTTTATTAACTAATAAACAGCACGCAAAGGGGATGAACACTGAAGGCAATGTTGAATTTCCATCTGATTCTTCTGAAACTAACAAACACGGTCTTATCATTAGCATGATTTATCAAAATTTGATTGAATTTGAAGCACAAAATCTACTTCAAAATAAAAACTAGGAAATAATTTATGGAATGGCTTACTGTCCTCCCACCCGTTATTGCAATTGCTGTTGTTATCTGGAAAAAGGAAGTCATTCTTGCTTTGTTTTTAGCCATATTAAGCTCGGAGTTATTATTAGTAGTAACCGGTACATCGGGGAATGTGTTTATTACGCCTATAAATACTATTGAGCGTATCGTCGAGACGGCGGCCTCTGGTGGTACAACGAGGATACTCATTTTTAGTTTGCTCGTTGGTGCCCTACTTGCTTTTATTCGAGATTCTGGAGGGGTTAGTGCAACCGTTAATAGGCTGATCAGCAGTGGTCTCATTAATTCAAAGAAACGCGTTGGTGGTATCACTATGTTTACTGGCATCGTGATTTTTATTGAATCTAATTTAAGTGTATTAACAGCAGGTATTTTTGCGCGAGGACTATTCGATAAATATAAAATGAGCCGCGCAAGATTGGCATATATCATCGATTCAACATGCGCTCCTATTTGTATTCTCATACTTTTAAATGGTTGGGGAGCATACGTACTAGCGCTAATCAGTACATATGACTTAGGTAAAAACCCGCTTGCTGTATTATGGGGTACCTTACCGTTTAATATCTACGCATGGTTAACCTTAATAGTCGTAGCCTACACCATCTTCTTTGACAAAGTGCACGGCCCAATGAAAGAAGCTGAAAAATCACTGGAGTCAGTAGAAACGGATTTGCACGCGAGTCCAGCGACTAAATCTCGATTTATGCTAGTCCCACTTCTCGTTATGATTATTGGCATGTTTAGCTTCATGTTTATGACGGGCGAAGGTGATATAACTCAAGGAAGTGGAAGCAAATCAGTATTGTATGCTACTTTTTTAGCTTGTATTGTCGCCTACGGTCAACTGCTTTGGCATAAACGTTTTACACATCAGCAGTCTATTAAAATTGGATTCAGTGGGATGGGTGAGCTTCTTCCATTAGTCACCATCGTCTTGCTATCTATTGCTTTAGGTACCAGTCTAAAAGCGCTAGGAACCGGCATATTTGTTTCCGGCTTAGTCGGCGATAACTTACCCCTAATATTGGTCGTCCCAATGTTATTTATTGCTGGCGCGATAATGTCCTTTACAACAGGAACCTCTTGGGGAACCTTCGCCATCCTGATCCCTATAGGAATGCCGCTTGTCGCCACACTGGGCTTGCCACCATCATTAGTGTTGGCGGCTATTTTGGGTGGCGGTATTTTTGGAGATCATTGTTCTCCTATTTCGGATACGACAGCTATTTCATCCCTTGCAGCAGGTTGCGATCTATTAACTCACGTAAAAACTCAGATGCCCTATGCATTATTTGTCGGAGGAGTAACCATCGTGGCATATATATTATTGAGCTTGCAAATACTCTTCTAGGGTTTATAAAGCTCGCGTTTTTCTTATTTCGCAAATATCTGAGAACCGTCTGCAAAGCCTTTGAACTCTAATGCATTGCCCGCAGGGTCGAGTAGAAAGAAGGTCCCTTGTTCACCGACTTTCCCTGCAAACCTAATATAGGGTTCAATCACAAAGGTTTGTTTAGCAGCCACCAGCTTTTGGGCAAGGGCTTTCCATTCATCCATGCTCAAAACGACACCGAAATGAGGTACTGGAACAGATTTCGAATCCACTTCGTTAGGTTCTGGCAATATCGGCATTGTTGCCACGAGGTGAGTGACTAGTTGATGACCAAAAAAATTCCAGTCTATCCACTGTTCGGAACTTCGTCCTTGCTCACAGCCCATAACTGCACCATAAAATGCGTCCGCTTGTGCTAGGTTTGTTACCGGAATGGCTAAATGAAAGGGTGAAGGCATATTTTTATCCTATTAAAACTTTTTGAGTAACATCAATTTAAATTTACTAAAAGGTGCATATCGTATTGCGGCATCAAACTTAAAACTGCGTTTCATAACAGACTTAGTATGGCTAAACGTATCAAACCCGGATTTACCATGATATTGCCCCATTCCACTCGTTCCGACACCACCGAAAGGCAACTCGTGATTTGCCATAAAAATATTTGTGTCATTGATACAGATTGAACCCGCACTAACCTGCTCAATAAATTCAGCTTCAAATTGACTATTAGAGGTAAATACATAAGCGGCTAAGGGCTTTGATTTAGTAGTAATAAAATCGAGCATCTGCTGCTTATTTTTAAATGTCATAATCGGTAAAATCGGGCCGAATATCTCTTCCTTCATCAACGCTGAATTGACTAAAGGTTGAACCACAACAGTGGGCTCTAAGAAGTTATTTTCTAAATCGTGTTTACCGCCATAAATGACATTTTGACCGTCTAAATAATTAATTAAACGAGAACAATGTCGCTGGTTAATTATTCGGCCATAATCTTTATTCTGTGAAGGGTCTTTACCATATTGCTTTTTAATTTCAGCAATCAAGCGTTGACTAAAATCCGCAAGATATTCCTCTTCAATCAGAATATAATCAGGTGCAACGCAAGTTTGCCCCGCGTTCATCCATTTTCCCCACACAATCCGTCTTACACTAACATCTAAGTTAGTATCACCATCAACAACACATGGACTTTTACCACCGAGTTCCAATGTCACAGGAGCTAAATGGCGCGCAGCAGCAGCCATAACGATGCGACCTACTTGCTCTCCGCCCGTATAAAAATACTTATCGAAGGGTTGCGCTAACAATGCTGTAGTTTCGTCCTTGCCGCCTTCAATCACCTTAAAAGCAGCCGTATCAAGATATTTAGGTATTAGCTTAGTCATGAGGGCTGAGGTTGCCTCAGACAACTCTGAGGGCTTAACGACAGCACAATTACCTGCTGCTATAGCAGCAATCAGAGGAGTAATAACTAATTGAAAGGGGTAGTTCCATGCGCCAATAATCAATGCTACGCCGAGCGGTTCGCTAATAGTATAGCTTTTGCCTGGTTGCGTTATCATCGGCGTGCTAATTTTAGCCGGTTTCATCCAAGTCTTAAGGCGTTTTAAATTGCCTTTTATATCAGCTAAAGAATAACCAATTTCGGCTAACCAAGATTCTGTCTCACATTTACCTAAATCAGTATGTAATGCCGAAATAATTGCTTTGCTATTCTCTTCGATTAGCAGTTTCAATGCGTTTAATTGCTCCACTCGCCATTGATAAGACTTAGTTCGGCCTGTAGCGAAGGTTCGTTTCAACCCATCGATATTTGTTGCGTTGGGAGATGGAAAATCAGCTTGATGAAAAGGGGCTGAGACTTCTGACATTGGACACACTCACTATAATTATATGGCTCAATTACATCCTAGCAAAGGCATCGGGTAAAGCAAATAATGTGTACACTTTACCCATCAATTAATGATCTGCTCTTGCAAGCTCACACTTTAGATTCAAATCAATAGAAAAAAAATGCCAACATATGTCAGCATTTTTTTCGACCGAATCACCAATTATATTATACGGCTATCCGTTCAAATGGATTACTCTGCGAATGGATTGCGCAAGACCATGGTGTCTTTGCGATCAGGTCCCGTTGAAATAATATCAATCGAGACACCTGTTAGCTCTTCAAGACGCTTAACGTAGTTTTGAGCAGCAGCAGGGAGGCCGGCATAAGTTGTCACACCGTAAGTGTTGTCAGACCAACCAGGCATGTCTTCATAAACGGGTGTCACTAAGTCATAGCCCTCTGCAGCTAGTGGTGGTATTTTACTAACTTTACCAGCAGCGTCTTTATAACCGATGCAAATACGTAATATTTTTAAACCATCTAAAACATCTAGCTTAGTTAAACATAAACCCGAAATAGAATTTAATTGAACTGCGCGTCGCATAGCAACAGCGTCAAACCATCCCGTGCGACGTTTACGCCCCGTCGTTGCACCAAACTCATGGCCTTTAACGCCAAGATGCTGACCAACTTCACAATCTAGCTCTGTCGGGAAAGGACCCGAACCGACACGAGTAGTGTATGCTTTTACTATACCTAGCACGTAATCGAGATTGAGCGGACCAAAACCTGCGCCAGTGCAAACTCCGCCGACAGTAGTGTTTGATGAAGTTACGTAGGGGTAAGTACCGTGGTCGATATCAAGCAAGGTACCTTGTGCACCTTCAAACATAATCGACTGGTTATTGTGCCTTGCTGTTTCAAGCAAATCAGTTACGTCCACTACCATTGACTTTAATAAATCAGCAACCGAAAGCGCTTGCTCTAAAACCGCATCATAATCAACAGCTTCGACTTTGTAATATTCAGTCAACATAAAGTTATGATAGCTGAGTACTTCTTTTAACTTAATAGCAAAGTCTGCAGGGTTGAAGAGATCACCAACCCGCAAACCGCGGCGCGATACTTTATCTTCGTAAGCTGGACCGATACCGCGCCCTGTGGTGCCTATTGCTTTATTACCGCGCGCCTTCTCTCTTGCCACGTCTAATGCAATGTGAAAAGGCAAAATTAGCGGGCAAGCTTCACTGATCACCAAGCGTTCTTTAACTGGCACGCCACGCGCTTCCAACATTGCCATTTCTGTTAGCAAGGCTTCAGGGCTTAACACAACGCCATTTCCAATAACGCATTTCACGTTTTCACGCAAGATACCTGAGGGAATTAGATGAAGTACGGTTTTTTCGCCGTCAATAACGAGCGTATGCCCAGCATTGTGTCCGCCTTGATAGCGCACAACAAAAGAAGCTTTCTCAGTAAGAAGGTCAACGACTTTCCCCTTTCCTTCGTCACCCCATTGGGTGCCGAGTACTACAACATTTTTAGCCATGAGAGGTATATTTCATAAAATTAGGCGGAGATATTAGCAAAAATATGAGGTAAAAATCACCCAATATTTACTATTTATGTATTCATTATTAAGAAATAAGCACTTATGCCACCGATAACCACCAAAATACCACCCATCCGGCGCAAAGATTCACTGGGCTGCAACGCCATTTGCATCAAAAACTGCTTCCATTTGTCTGGCATCAGCAAAGGCATCAATCCTTCAACAATTAATACAAAACAAATAGCCAAAAGAATACTATCTAACATCTAAACGTCATGCCTAATATAATAAACTGTAAATTTTACGGCGATATTGTGATTTTAGCGGATCGCCATCGGGAAGCGCATTTATCACGTCCAGCGTAATTTTTTTCGCATCACCAAAACCCAATTCTTGTCTTAATACGGATATCAATAACGCTAAGGCTTCTTCAGTGCGATGCCCTTGATGCAATTGCACCGCAAGTTTCACTTTAAGCTCCATATTTTCTGGGTCGGCTTCAAGATCAGTCTGTAATTGTTGTATTTCTGGCGAATCAGCAGCTTGTTCAGACAATTCAATTTTGCCAATAATGGCTTGGTATTTACCGTCTTGATCCGCTAACTTGATTGGTTCAACTAATTTTTTAGCCAATTCGACTTGACCTACCTCAACATAACAATCAGCCATCATTAAACGAATATCAGCACGTTCATTGTTCAATTCAAACGCTTGCTTAGCGAAGCTAAAAGCGTCGCGATAGTTGCCCTGTAAAACTAATTCCATTGCCGACTGCAATAAGCCATCTTCCGCTTTCGGTAAATGTTTATCTAACATTTCACGAATTTTATTTTCTTCTTGAGGACCCGCAAAGCCGTCTAAAGGTTGACCGTCTTTAACAAGAATGACGGTAGGTAAACCTTTTACGCCAAATTGACCAGCAATTTCCTGTTGTTCATCGCAATTCACTCGTGCGTACAATAAATCATGTTGATATTCTGCAGCCATATGCTGAAGCACGGGCGCTAATTCTGCGCAAGGCTCACTCCATGGAGCCCAAAACTGAATCATCACAACCTTGCTTTTTGATTCTTCCAAAATAACATGTTGAAAGTTCTCTAACGTTATATCAATTTGGTTTACATTTACTTCTGGCAGCATAACTTTTTTACTTTCTTATTTTATTCAATACAGTTTATTATTGGGTTTTATTCATAGAAAGCAACCTGTTTTGAGCATACATAGTCCAATTGTTTCTTGGCAATGATGTGCTAATATCAATTTAAATTACACTGGAAGAGGTTGCCCTACATGGAACAAAAATATACGAGCTTTAGTGAATTCTATCCCTATTACTTGTCAGAGCATGCAAACAGCACCTGCCGTCTATTGCATTTCATTGGCTCTTGGCTTGTTCTAGTACTTATTGCTTATGCTGTAATGAAAAGTCATTTCGCTTTGCTCTGGTTCATTCCGGTTATTGGTTATGGGTTTGCTTGGGTAGGACATTTTTTCTATGAGCACAATAAACCGGCTACATTTCAGTATCCATTCTATAGCCTGATGGGCGATTGGGTTATGTTTAAAGATATATTGACTGGCAAAGTATCATTGAAGAATTAGACTGTATTGTCTTGAGTATGACGTGTTGAATATGAAGCTTTGCGATAGTGTTTAAAACACGGCTAGATTGATAACTAGCCGCTTGATTTACTTAGCTTAACTGTTAAAGTTTAGCCTTTTGTTAATCTTAACACTTTACCGTTAACATCGTCCGTTAGGACATAAATACTGCCATCAGGAGCCTGCTTAACATCGCGAACACGCTCATTACGGTCCCTCAGTAGCTCCTCTTGTTCTACTACTTTGTCACCGTCCATTACCATTCTGTTTAGGTATCTAAACTTTAAAGAACCGACAAATAAGTTACCTTTCCACTCAGGGAACTCGTCACCCGTGTAGAAGGCCATTCCGCTTGGAGCGATAGAAGGTGCCCAATAAGTTAGCGGCTGACGCATCGCATCCATTTCAGTAACATCGGTAATTGAACTACCATCGTAATTTACGCCATAGGTAATTGTAGGCCAGCCGTAGTTATCGCCGTTCTCTAAAATATTAACTTCATCACCGCCTTTTGGCCCATGTTCATGAGTCCAAACTTTACCACTAGTGGGATGCAATGCCATTCCTTGCACGTTACGATGACCATAACTGAATATTTCAGGAGCTTTACCGGCTAAAAATGGATTATCCGTTGGCACAGAGCCATCATCGTTTACTCTAACCACAACACCAAAATGATTACTGGTTAGTTGTGCATCATCTTGTTTTGTTCTGTCGCCCAATGAAATGAATAATTTTTTGTCGTTATCAAAAGCAAGTCGGCAACCAAAATGATGAGCTGTATCTACTTTTGGCTTGGCAACAAAAATCTCTTTTACATTTTGCAGTTTATTGCTGACTAACTTACCACGATAAACCTCACTGCCTCTTACGTCGCCGTTAGCTATAGATAAGCAAACATATACCCACTTATTTTCCGCAAAGTCAGGATGCAGAGCCACGCCTAACAATCCACCTTGTCCGACGACTGAGGCTTCAGGCAAACCGCTAATCGGCAAACTTAACTCACCACCTTTTGAAAGTAAGCGCAAACCACCAGCACGTTCAGTTAACAATGCATCGCCGTTGCTCATGAAAGCGATACTCCAGGGATTTTTCAATCCACTAGCAAGCTCTTCAACTTTAATTTCAGTAGCAACAGCAAAAGGTGAAATAGCAGTAAAAATTGTCGCGGTAATCAGCGTTCTAAACATAAATCTTATCTCGTTTTAAATAAAGCTGAATGATACAAACATAGTGTATCGATTCAGCACATTCAACCGGCTCAATCGCAGTTCACGATGAGCTATATTTTTAATTAATTTGTAATTTTAAAGAGTTGCTCGCAGCATCCAAGCGGTCTTTTCATGCGCTCGCATACGATCGCCAATTAAAGATGCACTTGATTCATCATCAGCCTGCTGAGCAATTTTTAACACAGCTCTAGAAGTACGAACTACCGTTTCATGCGCTTGCATTAAAATATTAACCATCTCAGTAGCTTCCGGCACACCGTCAACTTCTTTAACACTGCTTAATTCAGCAAAGGCTCTGTAAGTAGCTGGTGCAGCAAAACCTAGCGTTCTAATTCTTTCTGCGATTTCATCTACCGCCAGCGCGAGTTCAGTATAATGTTCCTCAAACATCAAATGTAATTCACGAAATTGTGAACCTGTTACATTCCAATGAAAGTTGTGCGTTTGCAAGTACAGAGTGTATGAGTCCGCTAACAACTTTTTTAAACCTTGAGCGATTTCTTCTCTGCTAACTTCGCTTATACCTATATCTATTTGACTCATTTCATTTTCTCCAATGTTGTTCATATTTATCGAGCATCTTTTACTTCAATCGGAACTCGCATTACTTTGTTTTTTTCGAATATCAAAGACAACACAAAGTTCTCACCTCTCGACAGCGGCTTTTCGAGATCTACTAGCATAATGTGCTTCCCACCAGTCAAGAATTCAAGGCTCGAGCCTGCAGAAATTTCAAAACCATCCTCAGCTTCGCGCATCAGCATCATTTCATCTTGCATTAATATTTCATGCAACTGAGCATCACTTGCAACAGAAGGATCAACGCTGACAGATAAGAGCTTGATGTCGTTTTTACTTTGGTTGTCTATACTCAAATAAACTGCACCTGTTTTGGCTAACGCAAACGTTGCTCGTGCCCAGGCATTCTCGACCGTGACTTTGCCTTTTGCCTGTTCGTGTACGTGTACGTGTTCGTGTGCAAAGAGGTTGGCTGAGTTAGCTAGTAAAATCACGCTAATAAAAAAAGCAAATAATATTTTATTGAACTGAAACATGAGGACATCCTTTTAATATCAGTTATTTTAGTATTGAAAATAACACCTACAGCACACATAATCTGACGATGTGAGTTTATTTTTTGTGTTAATGCTTGCGAGCTATTGTAACGAGCAGCCTTATAGCAAAATAGCATGTGTGATTAACAACAATGATAGCACCCAAATTGCACTCCTCCCGTATTCCGTATGCATACGATAAGGCACTGCAAGACCACAATAGGATTAATATGACAGATTTAGCAAAAAAGACCATCCTGATGGTGATTACATCACATGATAAGTTGGGCATCACGTTAGAAAAAACGGGTTTCTGGGTTGAAGAATTTGCAGCACCGTATTACGTTTTCAAAAAGGCAGGATTCAATATTATTTTAGCGAGCCCATTAGGCGGCCAGCCCCCTATAGACCCAAAGAGTGAGCTCGCTGACTTTCAAACTGAACATACTAGAAAGTTCAACAAAGATGAAAAAGCAAAAGTAAAACTCGCCAATACTATAAAACTTAGCGACATTGACTTTGACCAAGTGGACGCCATTTTTTACCCGGGAGGCCATGGGCCACTTTGGGATTTAGTCGACAACCAAGATTCAATTTCATTGATTGAGAGCTCAATTAAATATAAACAACCGATTGCGGCTGTTTGTCACGCCAGCGCTGTGTTGTTAAATGCGAAAAATCAGCAAGGAGAGTCAGTCGTTAAAGGAAAAATGGTAACCGGTTTCAGTAACAGTGAAGAAGAGGCTGTTGAGCTTTCTCTAGTTGTCCCGTTCTTATTAGAGGATGCGCTACAAGCAAAAGGCGGTATTTACCAAAAAGGCGATGATTGGGCTTCATTTGTGATTGAAGATGGTTTAATTATTACAGGACAAAACCCCGCTAGCTCAGTAGCCGCGGCAGAAAAATTAGTGAGCAGGTTAAACGCATAAGTCCCTCTACTTTGCCCAGACATATATTATGTTCATGCTCGGCGTAGTGGTTTGAAGCGCCCAGCACATTGCATAGATCAGCTATAGCGTCTATGCTTTCTGCATTCTAGAACGAGTCTTTAACTAGCACTTTCTAACAGGCAAACACTATGATCGAGTTTTCATTAAACGGTAAAAAAATCACATCCGATGCCGAGGCCGATACACCCTTGTTGTGGGTCATTCGCGACGAATTCGGTTTGAAAGGCACTAAGTTTGGCTGCGGTATAGCTATGTGTGGCGCATGCACAGTGCATTTAAACGGCTCGCCCGTGCGTTCGTGTTCGCTTCCTATTAGCGTTGTCGCTAACGCTGACATCCGCACAATTGAAGGTCTGGAAGACCAACATCCATTGCAAAAAGCGTGGATCGAGCATCAAGTGCCACAATGTGGCTACTGCCAGTCAGGGCAAATTATGCAAGCATCTGCGTTGCTCGCAACCAACGCAAACCCAAGCGAAGATGAAATCGTTGCTTATATGAGCGGTAACTTATGTCGCTGTATGACCTATTCACGAATAAAAGCAGCCATTCAAGATGTCGCAACACAATCAGACTCAGTGGTTCAGATTTACAACCCGAAGACAGAAGCACAACGCACTCAGGGAGTAAGTTAAGATGACCAAATTTAGCAAAGACGCCTTCGAACAAAGTCGCCGCAGTTTTTTAATTGGCTCAATTGGTGGTAGCTTAATGATGGCATTTGCCCCTAACATTAGCGCACTGGAAGTTGCCTCCGGTGGGGCAGTAAAACAGCTTAAAGATAAGTTATTTAGCCCGACAGTGTGGTTTGAAATTGATACCAATGGGATGATTTTGGTCAATATAGCGCGCGCGGAAATGGGCCAACATGTGGGTACAGCGATTGCCCGTATTGTTGCTGACGAACTAGGCGCCGATTGGCAGAATGTCGAAATTAAGCATGTTGATACTGACCCTAAATGGGGCTATATGGTGACGGGTGGCTCTTGGTCGATATTTCAAACATATGTACCTATGTCTCAAGCTGGCGCCGCAGGGAGAACTGCGCTAATTGAGGCTGGAGCCAGATTACTCGGCGTCAATCCTCAAGACTGTAAGACAGAAAACAGTATGGTAGTAGCAGGCAATAAATCAGTTGGTTTTGGAGTAGTAGTCAAAGACGGCAAAATAGACCGCGTGTTTAGCGCGGATGAATTGGCACAATTTCAACCAAAGAATCCCGCAACTCGTCAATTAATATCCAAGCCTAGCAAAGCGTTAGACATTCCCGCTAAAACCAATGGTAGTGCGAAATACGGAATCGATGTTGAACTAGAAAACATGGTTTATGCACGTCCTATAATACCGCCGACTCGTCATGGCAGTGTAGTCAAAAGTGTAGACGACAGTGCTGCGAAGAAAGTAAAAGGCTATCAAGGTTATCAAATACTCAAAGATCCTAGCGACACAGTGCAAGGTTGGGTAAGCGTATTAGCCGACAGTTATTACGGCGCCGTTAAAGCAGGTAACGCGCTTCAGGTTGAGTACGACCTAGGCGAAACAGCTAATGTTAGCGAGCAAGATATTATCGCCATAGGTGAGACGCTTGCTAAAGATAAGACATCAGGCACTTTAGTAGTTGACGAAGGTGATGTAACAAATGTTGCAGAATCTGCAAAAACATCCCTTGAGTCCATATATCGGACTTCGTCTGTATTACATTTTGCACTTGAGCCTGTTAATGCCGCGGTAGAGATCATCGACGGAGTGTGTCACGTGCATTGCGGTAATCAGTGGCAATCATTATTTTTACCTGTGGTTGCCAAGGCGATGGGTATGGCTGAAGACAAAATTATTATTCATCAGTATTATTTAGGTGGCGGTTTCGGTCGTCGCTTAATGGGCGATTACATGATACCTGCGGCCTTAACTGCTCAGGCTATCGGTAAGCCAGTTAAACTTGTATTCACACGTGAAGATGACTCGCGTTTTGATTCTGTGCGCTCGCCTTCTGTACAACAGATGAGTGCTTATTGGGACGCTGACGGAAAGTTGCTAGGTATTGAACATGGCGCAGCGGCAGGTTGGCCTACCTTGGCAGTAGCACCAGGATTTATGCCTGAGGGCGTCGATAAAAATGGCAAGTATGACCCGTTTTCGATTTCCGGTGCTAACCATTGGTACACACTAGAAAATCATAGAGTGCGTGCGATTAACAATCCGCTAGCACAAAAAACCTTCGTTCCCGGTTTCTTAAGAGCTGTAGGCCCGGGTTGGACAGGCTGGGCAGTTGAGTCTTTTATGGACGAAATAGCACATAAGCAAAATGTTGATCCAATCGATTTTCGCTTATCTCTGCTCGATGCTAGCGGCAAAAATGCGGGTGTATCACCAGTTTCTGTTGGCGGCGCGAGACGTTTAGCCAAGGTCTTAACAGAAATCCGTGAGAAAGCTGACTGGGGTCGTACGCTGCCGAAAAATCAAGGATTGGGCATTGCAATTTCAGCTGGACAAGAACGCGATATGCCAACTTGGGGAGCCTGCGTTGCTCACGTTGAAGTCGACCCAGAGACAGGTGCAGTGAAGGTACACAAATTGACAGGCCTTTTAGATTGCGGAACGGTAGTGCATCCCGACGGCGCATTATCTCAAACCGAAGGGTCTATGCTGTGGGGGATGAGCTTAGCCTTATTTGAAGGTACTGCTTTTGAAAAAGGTCAAGTAAAAGACAATAATCTAAATACCTACACGCCGCTTAGAATGAATAACCTACCTATATTGGATATCAATTTTGTGCAAAACACAGAATTTCCAACTGGGCTAGGTGAGCCAGGCTTGATTGCAGTGGCACCTGCGATTGCAAATGCAATCTTTAATGCCGTAGGTGCAAGAGTCAGAGACTTACCTATTCGTCCTGAAGCTATATTAGCCGCCATGCCGAGCTAAGCTTTTTAGTGGCGTTTTATCCATAAGGGTAAGCGTCACAAACATCATTTATTTAAACGAGTTAGCTAACACCTTGGCAGCATTAACACCACCAACTTATTTAAAAGGAATCTGATTTTAAAACCAGATTCCTTTTAGTGATACATTTTTTTAAAGAATTCACCATGAAAAACCTATTTTTAGCTGTAACCTACAGTATCTTATTACTCAGCGCTGCGGTTGCATTTGCTGATAATAGTGACCTGAACACCGTAGCTACTTTCGAAGCACAACAACCACCAGGCAACATTACTATTACCCCATCAGGCAGAAAATTTTATCAATACATGAATTTTATGGGCAAAAGCAAAAAATCATGGCGCTTTTGAGTGACGGCACGACAATTCCATACCCGAATAAAGAGTGGGCTTGCGCGAACAATAAAGGTAAAGATTTTTATGGTGTGCTAGGAATTAATGTATCCGCCGAAGGTGTTTTATGGATGCTCGATACATCAGGT
>Ga0307488_10000605_pt1 | contig 29796 bp, 50 predicted proteins | sample SB02metaG_FD_202248 | JGI IMG/M metagenome (GOLD analysis project Ga0307488, IMG submission 202248) | Sea-ice brine microbial communities from Beaufort Sea near Barrow, Alaska, United States - SB 0.2 | ecosystem: Environmental > Aquatic > Marine > Coastal | place: USA: Alaska | collected...
ATAATTCAAGTAGTAATAACAGTAGAGGCGATAGCGGCAGGATAGGATTGCGTTACAGTTACAGTTTTGGCGGTACTTGTACCACAGAATATAAGGATATCATGTTGCAGAATGAAAGACTGAAACAGGAACTTGAAATGCTTAAAATGTGTGGCAAATACAAAGAGTTAGAGTTAGGCGAAGAATTTGCCACAGTGCGTGAGAAATGTGCTGACGTACGCAAAAAAACTGACACTTCTGAATAAAACCCATACCAATAAATATTGCAAATGGCTACACCTCAATGGACAACTCCGGCTGGCATTTTAGATGAAATCGAAGAAAGGATTTCGTACTCTAAAACACTGAGTGCAATCGATGCTGGTGGCGGAACACTTACTTTTTCCGTACACGCAGGCAGTCTTCCATCAGGTTTAACACTGTCTACCAGCGGTATAATAAGTGGGATTCCAAACGAGGTAGCAGAACGCACAGAAAAAACGTTTGTAGTAAGAGTTTCCAATAACAAAAAAATAGCAGATAGGACATTTACTATATTTGTTGAAGGTGCTGACTTTCCTACTTGGGCCACAATAGCAGGAACGTTGGATGTGGTTTATGATGGTTCATACATAGACATCCAATTGGAGGCAACTGATTCAGACACAGGAGACTCCACAGCACTGACTTATAATATAGTGTCAGGTGATCTACCAGGAGGAATCACTCTAGATACTGTTTCCGGAAGAATTTCGGGAGTTGTAGATCCTGTACCATTAAACACATTGGATTCAACCAACGTTGGATTTGACACAACTGCGTTTGACGAAACGCAACCTTTTGACTTGATTGTGAGGCTTGGCTCAATTGATCAATTGTATCAGTTTACTGTGCGAGTATCAGACGGCATTGCTTTCGCTGACAGAACTTTTAATTTAGACGTGCGAGGTTTAGGAGCAACTAAGGTAGATGACACAAATACCACTGCTGATACAAATCAAATTACTGCAGATTTCTCAGATGTCAGAAGTATACACTTTACACAAAGCGGATTGATAGCAACACTGTCAAGCGATGATTACCATATTATTCCTATTACGATAATTGATCCTGATGCAGGATTAGGATTAGATGGTGCAACAACTGTTAGATATAATATTATTGATGGAGCATTTCCTCCTGGGATGCAGATAAACAAAGTGACTGGAATTATTGCTGGCTTAGTACCTTCCGCAATAGATGATTTTACAGATTACACTTTTACTATCGAAGTAACAAAGACTTCTGCAATTTTTGGGGAAGACAAAAGCACACAAGAAATGACTGTAAGAATAACTGGATCAGAATACAATAGTATAACCTGGAACATACCAGTAAAGGAATTGGTATTGTAATGGCAGTTATTGATCTGGGCACCATAAGTCCAAAAAAAACTAGTCTTTTTAAAGTAAGTGCGACAACCACAGTTTCAAATGTTGCGTTGAACTACACTTATGCATCGGGTAGATTGCCACAGGGTCTATCACTACAGCCGGATGGAGAAATTATTGGCGAATGCGGCCCCCATGTGTTTGAGATTGATCAAGGCGAAACTACTTTTGATTTTGCACAAACTACTGCTGATCGCTCACACACTTTTACAGTAAATGCAACTGATCGACACGGACAATCTGCCAGTTCACAAGACTTTTCTATAGATGTTGTAAAAAAAACTAATGACGTTATTGCAAACATGTATGGAAATATTAGACCAGATAGAGATTCTTTAAAATCATTTCAAAATTTAGTGTTCAACACAAAGGTGTTTGCCAATGCTACTCTATATAGACCAACTGATCCAAATTTTGCTACTGCTTTACCAAAGTTTTTATTCTTAGCAGGGGTGCATTTAAAATTATTAAAAAATATACAAGCGTTACTGGCAAACAACAACTACAATTTCAATCTAAGAATAGGTGATTACAAACTAGCAAAAGCTAAAGACCAAGTTGGCACTACTCTGTATGAAGTAATATATGCTGAACTCATTGATCCTAACAGTGGTGCTAACAATTCTATTGTACTCAAATCACACAATTTACCTAATATCACAATAGAATTAAGAACCAGTTCATTAGAAATTACATCTGACACTGATCTTGCTGTGCCAGGATTAACAGAAGATGAATTATATTCCAATGATATTGTTAACATGCAAAATGAATTAAAGGCCGGCCTCACAGTTGAGAACTTTGAATATTTGCCACTGTGGATGAAAACTGGTGTCACTGGTGGATTCAAACTTGCACTGCCTATTAGATATCTACAGCCTGGCGCAGGTGAACAAGCATTGTACAGATTACAAAACGAAATAACTTATGATCTAAAAAATTTACACATTGATGTTGATCGATGGCTAATAGATAACAACCTAGGCACCACCTTCGATAATTTAGATCCACTAATACACAGTGGTGATGGTTCAACAACAATATTTTCTATTCCAACTCAAGTAGCAAGGAAAAATAATTTACTAATCACGGTGGACAATATCGGTATAAAAGAAGCAGACATCACTTTGAGCACCACAGCAGATACTAATGCTGAAACATCTGATATCAGTGGACTACTGACAAATGACGAGTTGTCGGGCACACAGATTGAGTTTGATGTTGCACCACAGAATGGTGCTGTGATCTCAATAAGATTAAAACCAACCACATTTGAAAAGCACACAGTGACAAGATTCGATGCAGATGTTGATGTGCTTACAGCAGACAGTGACGGCAAAACCGCTGATACTCTGGATACACTCGATAATACAATAGTTCCAGCATCAGCCACAAAACCTAAAATCACAACATTTGATGGAAGAGGCACTAGATTTATAGGGCCTGAAGTCACATTTGATCGTAAAATTAATCCAGAATGGCAGTTAATGTTCAGCAAATCTTCAGTTACAGATGGAATAACTCATTTATCAAAACAACGGGAATTAGTGAGAACGGTATAATAAATAGTACGACATGGCAAGCTCAATCACAACAACAAGTATCGATGCAACTTTTCCGGTTGCTGGACAAGATAATGATTCACAAGGTTTTAGAGATAACTTCTCTCAAATTAAAACGCAGATAACAACTGCAGGTACAGAAATTACTGCTTTACAATCAAGCAGAGCAACTACTAATGCAACCACTGACTTTAATGGTCACGATATTAAAAGAGCCAACTTACAGGACTTCAGTCAAAAGATTAATGCACTTGGTACTGTGACTGGATCAAATGCATTAAACTTCGAAAACGCAAACGTAACCACTTTGACTACATCAGGAAATGTTACTTTAACATTTACAAATTTCCCCTTAGAAGATGATGCAACCACAAACACATTTGCATCCATGAAAGTTTTACTGACTAAAGGTGTTTCAACACACACAGTAACTTTAACTGGCGTAAGTTTCCCAACAGATATGGGAGATGATCAAGGTGACTCATCAACTGTTTCTACTACTTTTCCAGAAAGAAAAGGCACATTTGTATTTGATGTGTTCTCAGTAGATGGTGGCACTACCAAGTTTGTTACGAAGATACTTGAATATCCTTCCTAAGTTAAACAATGTTTCATCCAACACTTGAGCCTAAAGGCCTATCTGATTCAGAGTTGGAATCTCGAATCAATGATGTTACACTTAAAATAAATCAAGCATATAGAATGAACAATAAAAACTTTTATGAACAACTAGTGGCAATCAATAATACTTTACAGTTAGAATTAGAGCATAGAAAAATGCAAAAGAAAAAAGATAGTGACAATGACACACAGTTCGATGATTTAATTAATGTTAAATGATGACGGTTTAATCTGGAAAACTAAATTTACCAATCTATTATATCTCAATAACAAACTTTGGCCCAATGACACTGAAATAAGTTTGCACATGACTCCTATGACTGATGATAGTAAACATCAACACATTGCATTTGAAAAATACAAGTATATTTTTGCAAGAGTGTTGCAAAATTCTTTGTTCATTGAGAACGATGTAAAAACACATGAAAACTTTGTTCCGCTAGATAACGATTTGATAGATTTTTTTGCAAGACCTGTAGACCAAGTGGTGGGGGTGTGTTTGCTAGCCAAGTTGAACTCCATAGCAGGAGAATATTTAAAAATAGATGCTGTACAGATCGAGTCATGGCAGGGTGAAAACCTTAAATTTATCATATCACAGACTTCCCCAGAAACTGATATGATGGAAAACTGTGGCATAAAAAATCCATGGTGGTATGATGATTCTCCTAATTTTTCAAATTTTACAACAAAAAAGTTGACTTGGGACGAACTAGGCTTTAAAATACAAGACAGTGATGATCGATTCAAAATTATTCAAGGTGGTATATGATGCAAACTAATGAATACGGACAAGTTTTATTTGACACAGATGAAATAATATCAATGCTATACAATCAACAAGACATCAACGGATGTGCTGTATCAGATACAGAAGAAAACAACAAGCACAGTGATCATGCAAATCTATTTGAAGTTGCTAATACCTTTGAGCATGAACTGCCTTCACAGTCACCATTAGAGTATCACAAGTCAAAAGCATCCAATTGGAGCATGCCAGACGAGTACAAGAACTTGGATGTGTATTCTGTTTGCATGACAAGACTGGAAAAATTAAATTTAACAGATGCTAGATATCAACCTTTACTTGAGGATGAATTGCATGAATTTGCTAAACGTGATATGATGGACATCTTAAGATTTATGTGTTATATGGTTAAGATTGTTGAAGATAATGATATAGTCACTGGTGTAGGCAGAGGATCTTCTGTGTCTAGTTTAGTGCTCTATTTGATAGGGGTTCACCACATAGACCCGATTAAATACAGTTTAAGTTACAAGGAGTTTTTAAGATGAGAAGTCATATAAGAAGTGCAATGATAGAACATGCAAAAGGACACATTGCGAAACACAAGATGAATGTAGAAATATATCTACAAAATGCAGTCGGTGTTGGCAATGAGAACTCCACTGATGTGTTAGAAGCAATTGAAAAAGAATTGAATATTGTCGCAATGTATGACGATCAAATTGAAATGTTAAAAAAGTATTTTAAGGAGTAAACAATGCCAAGAAAAATGACAGGAAAAAAAGTACACTACTCTATGCAGGGAAAAGCAGTGGACTTTGAAGCAATAAGAACAAAGCACGAAAAAACTGTTGCAGTGGGCAACGCAGGCACTAATGCTAGAGGTGACACTTTAGGCAAAGGTGGCAAAATTGTCAAGAAACGTGACGAAAAATAAACATGCCTAAAACCATAGTCAAAGGTAATATACGACCTATCAAAAATAGAATACTAGTGACTGACATGCACTTTGGCGAAACCAAATCAAAAGGCGGAATAATAATACTTGATGATGATGCCAAAGACCTTGGTGTACACCCAAGATGGTGTAAAGTTTGGGCAGTCGGACCCACCCAAGAAGATGTAGAAGTTGGCCAATGGGTACTGGTAGCACATGGTAGATGGACTAGATCAATTGAACTACATACAAAGGATACAAAAGATCCAATGGATGTACGCATGGTGGACGAAGATGATGTGATGATAAAGTCTTGGGACGTCCCTCCAAGAGAAGATTATATCATGGCTGGATATGTGAACACTGGGGGCAATCTAGATATTACAGCCAAGCAGTCAGCGTTGATAGCAGAACAAAAAGCGGCTGGTCAAAGTACAGCAGGCTATTACAGCAGTAGCACTGCAAAACCATACACATACAGAAAGAAAACTTACAAATCCGGCTCCGGGAAAATGGATGGTTAGATCCTGGACTGGCGCGATAAAAAGTGGATATTTGTATCCTATGTGCCGGGTGCATTAGGTTCTTTTCTCACACATATAATAGAACTTTCTGATTCAGTTCACAGTCACAAAAAGGAATACAATGAGTGGTTTGAAGATAATTCAACATCACACAATACATTGACTAAATGGATAGACAACTTTCATAACATCGATGAACTGACCAGTTTTAAAGAACTTGATCATCCTGAACAAATTCGCTATATTGAAAACAACCTTGTAAAATTATCTGATTCATGTATGGTGCATAGATTATGTAGGACAGACATGTTTAAAAAACTGCAACACATATTCACAAATGCAAAGTATATAAAGATTACTGTAGGCAATCATTGTGATACAATTGTTAATATGATGGCACATAAAACATTTGCAACTGGAATTAAAACAGTGGGATTTGATAATTTATCTTCGAAGGTACTCAACAAACTGTCTGTATCAGAAAAAAAAGCATTGTATCACAAAGTTTGTACTAAAAAGGTCAATGCAATCTATAATGATGATCAAGAACAGGATTGTTTTTCTTTTCCATTTGAAAGTTTTCTAACATGGGAATCCTTTGAAAACACTGTGCAAGACTTATCTCACTATCTTAACTTTCAAATACCAATTAATAAACACATGTATTCTAAGTTATACCAAGTTAATAGCAAATTCTTTAAAGAAATATGTTGAATAAAACAATTAAATCAAGTATACTAGTTTTATGAATACACTTTGGGTTGAAAAGTATCGTCCTAATACACTAGATGGTTACGTGTTTAGAGATGATAATCAAAAGAAACAAGTTCAGCAATGGATTAAAGACAAAACTATTCCACATCTATTATTTTCTGGTGCTCCAGGCGTAGGAAAAACTACACTAGCAAAAATATTATTAAACTTGTTGGAAGTAGAAGGCACAGATATCTTAGAAATAAATGCATCGAGAGAAAATTCTGTAGATACTATACGTGAAAAAATTACAAACTTTGTAGCAACTATGCCATTTGGTGATTTTAAAGTTGTACTCTTAGATGAAGCAGACTATATTACTCCTAATGGCCAAGCCGCACTGCGTGGTGTAATGGAAATGTATCATCAGTCGGCAAGATTTATTTTAACTTGTAACTATCCTAATAGAGTTATACCTGCTCTACATTCAAGATGCCAAGGATTCCACATTGAAAAAATAGACAAAACAGAATTTACAGCCAGAGTGGCTACAATTCTAGTCGAAGAAAATGTTGAGATGGATCTGGACACTCTAGACACTTATGTAAAAGCAACCTATCCTGATTTGAGAAAGTGTATTAATACTGTGCAAATGAATACATCCGAGGGCAAATTACAAGAGCCTAACATAGCAGACACAGGCCAACAAGATTATAGAATAGAAATGGTTGATAAATTCAAGGCAGGCAAAATTACTGAAGCAAGAAAATTATTGTGTTCATCAGCAAGGCCGGAAGAAATGGAAGATATCTACAAATGGATGTATGATAACATAGATCTGTTTGGTAGCAACAGTGATGAACAAGATGAAGCAGTGCTAGTAATAAAACAAGGACTGGTTGATCATTCATTTGTAGCAGAAGCAGAAATTAATCTGTCTGCCACGCTGATTAAACTTGCAAGAATAAAAGAAGGAAAATGATGAATGTTTTTTACAATCACACTGCAAACAAACTTCTGGAACCAAAGTCCTATAACAGATATAAGTCTTAATAAGCAATCAATCCTACAAATAAGTAATTTTGAGTCCAATAAGGAAAAAACTATTTCTTTTGAACATAATGTTGTTGAACAGAAAAATGAATTAGTTATAGAAAGAAAAGGCAAAACTATACATGATACTGCTGTGTCCAGCGGAAAAATAACAATGGATTCGGTTGTGAATATAAGAGATATTACTATGGACAAAATCAGTGTTAAACCATTATTAACAATGGCTTCATTTTATCCACAATATCCTGAGCCATGGTATACAGAACAAAAACAAATGGATAAGACACCTCCAGAATCTTATAGTTACACCACTGCTTTACATCATAACGGTCAATGGCGATTACAGTTTGAAGTACCAATACACGTATGGTTCTTTCAGAATATTAATGTATCCATATGATAAGAAAAGTATTACATTTAGAAACTACAAACAGATGCACCCTGAAGTGTCCTGCCTGCCCAAGAACAATATGGCAAAATCATCTTGGACAGCCTATTGCTAAAGCGGATCTTGATATAGATCATCTAGAACATTTTCTAGATTGTGAATCAAGCAGTCAAATAGAATATTTTACACTGTGTGGTGATTATGGAGATACGATATACTATCCAAAACTGTATGAACTCATAAAACGTTTCAGACACAAGCGTTTCAGAATACACACAAATGGTAGTTACAAAACAGAAGAATGGTGGAACAATCTAAACTCATTGCTGTCAGAGCAAGACGAAATTATTTTTGCTATAGATGGCCTAGGTAAAGAGAACGAAAAATATAGGATAAATTCTAATTGGGATAGCATAGAAACTGGTATTGATGTTATGAGAAAAGGGCCAGCAAAAGTGACCATGAAAACTTTGTTGTTTGATTTTAACTACAAAAAACTAGATAAATTTCAAGAATATGCAGATAAAAAAGGAATTGCATGGATAACTGAGAAGACTCATAGATTCGGCGATAAAAAAAATGTGCCAAAGGATAAAGAATTTGTTAACACACAAGAAATGTTCAAAGTAGATTACAATAAAAAAGAACCAATGAAAATAGTTCCACAGTGTTTGATAGCGGCAGTGGTAACAAGTGATGGTTATTTTCTGCCATGCGACTGGATAAGAAATCCTTTAACATTTTTTAATTCGGAACTGTTCTTAGAAAGAAGCAAATGGATGGATCGACTAAAGATAAGCGAAATTAATCTTGATGATGCATACGAAGTTTTGCATGAATGGATAGCAAATGTTATACACAAAGGAAACACTGGACAAGCAGAAGTTTTGTGCAAGATGAAATGTAGGGCAAATGCATAAAGAAGAACAAATATTACAAGCAAGAAACAATTTTATGGCGGCACCAAAAGTACTTTGCACAGGTAATCCAGACAAGTCTGCCTGTATTGCTTCTGGGGTCAAACATCTTTTTCCTGATGCGACATTTATTCATAGATCCAATGGTTACGACCTTACAAACATTGACGAGGACATGCTTAAAAATTTGTTTGAATCACATAATACTTTTATAAACGCCAGTTATATATCAGAAAACTGTCAGCAAGAACTTTTAAAGTTGTGTAACAAACACATGAAAATAGGAAATGTGTTTAATATTGGATCAACACATGAGTATGATAATCTTGGTGACGAAACATATACACAAAGCAAACAAGCACTTAGAAAATTAAGTTTAGAGTTGAACTCTTTCAGATTTCAAACTTGCCATATTGTTCTTGGCGGTATACGCACAGACAAAAAAGAAACTAAAGGTTGGATTAGTCCATTAGAAATTGCAAAATTAATAAAGTGGACTACAACTCAAAGATACAAAGTGCCAATCATAGGAATTGATCAACCCAAACAACCATGGTAATATTTAGACTTGGTCGTATATTCTAAGTGCTTCAGTTACCGCTTTGTGGCGTACAATATCTTCACCTTTAAGTTGCACATTGGTGATGAGTTTCGAATCAAACTTCCAAAGTTTATGCAAGAAATCTGCCATTCCATTGTTTTTTCCTCGATCTGTTTGATCAAGATCACCTGTGATAACAAGTTTTGAACCTTCACCTATTCTAGTCAACAACATTTTAAATTGGTTAGGAGTTGTGTTTTGCATTTCATCTGCAATGATATAGCAGTTTTCGAATGTTCGTCCACGCATAAATGCCAATGGCGCAATCTCTATTTGTTCTGAATGTATCATTTTTTGCACCCTGTTTACTGTGTAGTTCTTGTGAAATATATCGACTAAAGGTCTAGTCCACGGCTCCATTTTTTTGTTTAAACTGCCTGGTAAAAAACCAATTTCTTCATCTGCTCCAACCACAGGACGTGTAATAACAATCTTTTCTATCTTTTGTAGTTTCAAGAGATCAATGCCATTTTGGGTGGCTAAAAGCGTTTTTCCGCACCCTGCAGGGCCATGTGCTATAACAATTGACTTTTTATCGTCTTTCAACATGTTCCAGTATGTGTGTTGATTCTGCGATCTTGGTTGGATTTCATTACGTGAATATTCGTCACGTAGATCTTCGAATGATAGTACAGTCTTGTGTCTCATTGATTTCTCCAGTTTTTTGTGATTGTTTCTGTATTGTCTTTTATGCGAATGCATATAAAAATATTTAAAGTATCAATACGAGACTTATGTGACACTATAATAAAAAAATAGTAGGCAGTGCGTAATTCGATAAATAATTCTATATGATCGACACACTTGAAATAATCCGCAACATCAAAAAAATATATGCTTCTGATGCCATAGTAGAGACTGTGGTTAATATGGAAAAGGTCATGGATGACGTAAACATCTATGCATATAAGAACTGGGCATTAGGCGAACTGGTAGATGGGCCAAAGGTAACCAAGTACGATACCACTGCAACCTTTATGTGGGAACAAGATTCAATGCCTGATCCCGAGGCTGGTAAACGTCTTTTAAATATTGGCGGTAAAGTAGATTACAAAAAAGATGTAAAATTAGTGCCAAGACGCATTAAATCATACAGTGATTTTCGCCCAGGCACAAGAAAAGCAAAATTAGATGAAGTTCCTGTTTGGTTAGTAAGAATTACTATTCCGAATCAGATTATAGAGGACTTTAACAATGAAACTAAAACAACCAAGACGGTATCCGGAATAGCAGTTGATCAATCAACGCAGGATGCAGTAGAACTATGAAGTCAATAAAAAATTTAGAAATGCAAAATCACATCAGTGATTTGGTTAGTATAGACAGTTTTCAAGCCAAACTTGGAAAAGATGAAGATGTATCCGTAATCAAGTTTCAAACAGATAATAAACAGGTTGCTGAAGATCTAGTAAAGTTTGTAGAAACAGGTTGCGAATGGGTACTAGATGCAGATAACTCACCTGCAAAGAATGTTGATGGTCGCTATAATGTTTTTGTTGAAGTAGAAAGAAATGACGACTTGCCAGCAAAAATTATAGAGTTGACCAGAGACATAGAACAAGTTTCTGGCACTATGCCTTGGAAGTTTACATTCCATAAAACAGATAAAAAATATGCAATGACTCAAGAAAATTTACAAACTATTGTACCAACATCACCAAGTCAATATGTGTTTTTAACAGATGATGCAGTAGAAGAAGATATAAAATCATTCTTTGAATCTGCACCACTAATCACTAAAAGAATCACTGGCAAACATTTAACTTTAAAAAAAGCATTTACTAATCATGAGATGATAATAGAGAGTGTAAACATTGATCTTCCGGGCACTTATAAAATTGACAGAGAATCAAAAGAACAAGCATCTTATCTGAACCATTGGTTAGGGGGCACCTATTCTGTTGTAAAAGTAGACGATTTATTCAAAATAACAAAAGGCAAAACATCATTGTTTGCAAAGGTAAAGGAGTTATAATGGCTGAAAAAAATTGGCACAAGTGTTTAGAACTTATTCTACATCACGAAGGAGGATATGTAAATCATCCCAAAGACCCTGGTGGTGAAACTAACTTGGGTGTTACAAAAAGAGTTTACGAAGAATGGGGCGGAACCAAAGACATGAAAGACTTGTTAGTTGAAGATGTGGCTCCTATCTATTTAAAAAACTATTGGGACAGAATGAAATGCTCTCTTTTGCCTAGTGGCTTAGATCTATGTGTTTTTGATTTCGGAGTTAATGCAGGTCCAGGAAGAGCGGCCAAATACTTACAAACTATGATTGGCACAGTGGCTGATGGCGGAATTGGTCCTAACACATTAAAAGCAGTAGGAGCATGGATGAGTAAAATTGGCAATGCTGGTTCAATTAAAGATTATCAAGATAGAAGACAGGTCTATTACGAAGGACTATCTACATTTGCTACCTTTGGCAAAGGTTGGACTAGAAGAGTTAATGAAACAACTGAATCTGCACTAAAAATAGCTGCCGACAGCATCTAATGTTTCAAGTAAAAATTTTTATAGCAGTGTTACTGATGGCAGGAGCAGGAGGAGCCTACCTCTATGTCAAAGGTCTCAAAGCAGATTTGGCAGTGTCTGAAGCAAACAATCTTGTTCTTGAGCAATCAATCACACAACAAAAGGCAGTAATTGCACAGCAAAAACAAGACTTCGATAAAATTATTAAAGCAAACGAAGAGACTCAAGTACTGAATCAAAAACTTAATAATGATCTTAAAACTTTAGATAACAAGTTTAATAAAACAAATGCATCAGGTAAGAAACGTGACATGGGCGATCTTGCAATTGCTAGATCAAGTACAGTAGAAAAAATTATAAACAAAGCATCAAGCAATGCAACACGATGTGTAGAAATTGCTACTGGTGCACCACTAACAGAGAAAGAGGAAAATGCTACCAAGAAGTCACAGATCAATCCTGAATGTACTTCAATAGCAAATCCAAATTATGTACCATATTAAAAACATATTCATCTTACTTTTATTAGTATTAATGACCACAGGTTGTATCAGAGGTGTAAAAAAGTTAGAAACAGTGACCACAGCCATTGAGCGTGAACCTATCAATTTAAAAACGCCACCATCATTAACATTGGAAGAAATTAAATTCATCATCATTACATCTGAGAACGCAGATGAAGTGTTTCAAAAGATGAAAAAGAACAACCTGGATCCTGTGTTGTTTGGTCTGTCAGATGATGAGTATGAACTGTTAGCAAAAAACTTTGCACAGATCCGTGCTTATATATTAAAACAGTCATTAGTAATCAATCAATATAAAGACTATTACGAACCTTCAAAAACAGATAAGTAAGTGCGATGATGGAAATGATCGAAAGAATGGCAAGCGACCGTCTGTGGATTTACACAGCATTGGTTGGTTCTCTGTTTGGACTTGCATTTTCAACATATTTCAAAAGCACACGGATTGGACTTTGGCTGTATGGGCATTTTGATCGTATAGTTGATTTTTTTGTTAAGCGATATGGGTGGACTTGGTTACAACAACCAACCGATGCTTGGCGAAAGAAATATCCATATGTAACCAAAAAAATAGATGAGTTAGAAACACGTCTAGAAAAACTGGAGAAAAAGAAAAAATGATCAACTATATCAAATCAAGAATAAAAGAAGCCAGCACACTTAATGGAGCAGGTATTTTAATTGCATGTATCCTTATAATTGCATTTGGCGGTTTAGCAAAAATAATTGCTTATCTTGGACTTGCCTATTCCATCTGGCAAATTCTTAAGAAAGACTAACCTCAATATAAATATCAGTGATGGCAGACATAAAGAAAAAAGTTCAAATTGAACTTGAAGTTGACACTGCTATCACTGATAGTTCAAAAAATCCTTTTCAATTGTTAATACACTTGGCAAAAGCCGTTGATGCTTGGAGAATTTTTCCAAGATTATTCTTAACTGTCTACATTATTCTATTGTATAAGTGTGTAATTTGGTATATGAATTTACCGACTCCATCTATGGAACAATCAGGTTTGATCAGTATCGTAGTAGGTGCTGGTGCGGCATGGTTTGGATTATACACTGGCACAAGCAAAAAATAATCACTTGTAGTTTGACAGATAGTATATATGTAATATACTATGACTATGGATCCGTATAAGACTCTTGGAGTAGATGCTTCTGCCACTGATGCAGATATCAAACAAGCATTCCGTAAATTAGCAGTGCAGTATCACCCAGATAGAGGCGGAGACGAATCCAAGTTCAAAGAAATCAACACAGCATATGACACAATAAAGACTGCTGATAAAAGACAACAGCATGAAATGTCCAAAAGATATGGTGGTGGTTTTAATTTCCAAACAGGTGGCAATCCTTTTGATATGCAAGATATGTTTACACAATTTTTTGGTGCTGGCCAAGCACAAAGACAAAGACAGCCAGTCAACAGAAATATACAGATATCAATTGAAGTTACACTCGAAGATGTTTATCATGGAAATAAAAAGCAGATTCGTGTTGATCAAATTAACAAAGATCTAGAAATAACAATACCAAAAGGTATAGGAAACGGACAAAGCATTAGGTACAAAGGATTAGGTATGAGTAATGTGCCCACTGCTACGCCTGGAGATTTATTGTGTAAAGTATATGTCAAACCACATGATGTATTTGTACGTGAAAGACTTAATTTAGTGACTGAAAAATCTATCTCTTGTTTTGATGCTATCAACGGAACATCAGTACAGATGCCAACAATTGAAGGCAAACTTTTAACAGTAAAAATACCTGCAGGCACACAACCTGGTCTAGTGATGAAGATTCCTGAATATGGATTAATAAATCAGGCCAACAGAGTTGGTGACTGTTTCTTAAAAATAAATGTGTCAATACCAAAAAACTTAACAAAGGAGGACAGAGATGACATCGACCGAATCGCAAAAAAATATCCTTAAATTAAATCTAGAAGGGAACGAAGTGTTACGACATGTATTACCAGAGTCTGATTTAACACAGGACTTGGAATATGATAAAATTGCGGACCTTATGGCATGGACAATGATTAATGCAAATGGTTTAGGATTAGCGGCAAATCAAGTCAGTGTGGGCATACGCATGTTTGTGATGCATGGATTTAGAACATTTATCAATCCACGTGTAACAGAACGTTCACAAGAACAACAACTGAATGAAGAAGGATGTTTATCTTTTCCTAATCTGTTTTTGAAACTTGAAAGACCAAAATGGATTGTGCTGGAATATTATGATGTAAAACTAGAAAAAAGAGTTGACAGATTCGACAATATGTGGGCACAATGTATATTGCATGAAATTGATCACTTAGACGGAAAACTGTTTACTGATTATGCAAGTAAACTTAAATTAGATATGGCAAGAAAGAGACAGAGGAAAGCAAATGATCCAAGCAGACGATAGACTTAAAGAACTTTTCGACGAAGCAATCAAAGTTGCAAGAACACATCAACACGAATATGTTACCTTGGAACATCTATTGCTTATAATAATAACGCAACCGGAAATAGTTGAGATGATAAAAAGCAAGCCAACCATAAAGGCTGAACAACTTATTAAAGACATAGAATATCATATTGAACATAAAATGAATGCAATCAAATGCAAAGAAGATGTATATCCAAAAAGAACACAAGCGACTGAACGTGCTGTGAACAGAGCATTTACTAATGCAATATTTCAAGGGCAACAAGCAGTTAACCTCTTTCATTTACTAGGCGCTATCTATGGAGAAAAAGAATCACATGCACAATATTACTTGACCAAGAACGGACTTACTAGAAAAATTGTTGTTGATCATATGACTGATATCGGATCAGACTTTGATGAAGATGATAAAGTATCTGCCAAACAAGCGGCAAAAATACTGCAACAGTACACAGTGAATCTTAATGAACAAGCCAAAGCACATAAAACATTTACCTGTATTGGTAGACAAGATGTTGTTGATGAAATAACATTGGTGCTTGGTAGAAAAATTAAAAATAATGTTATAATGATTGGTGATCCAGGTGTTGGTAAAACTGCTATAGCAGAAGGTTTGGCACACATGATAGTAGAAAATAAAGTGCCCGAAGTGTTAAAGGACCATACAATTTATTCTGTTGATGTAGGATCATTAATAGCAGGTTCAAAATATCGCGGTGACTTTGAAGAACGTCTCAAAGTGTTATTATCTGTCTTAGAGAAAAATGATAAGTCTATCATGTTTATAGATGAAGCACACATGATGCATGGCGCAGGTGCTGGTGGACAAGGTGGAGTTGATCTAGCACAATTATTAAAACCTGCACTTGCAAGAGGAGAATTAAAAGTAATTGCTTCTACAACTTGGGAAGAATACAGGAAACACTTTGAAAAAGACCGTGCCTTAATGCGTAGATTTGGAAAAGTTAACATTGAAGAGCCAACTATAGAACATGCAAAAGAAATCATGCAAGGTCTTAAAACACAGTTTGAACAGTATCACAAAGTTAAAATTAGTGATGTGTCAGTAAATGCTTCTGTGGATTTAAGCGTAAAATATATTACCGATAGACAATTGCCTGATAAATCAATTGATGTTCTTGATCGTGCTTGTTCAAAAGCCAAAATATTTGATGCGTTCAAAGATGTAGAAATAAAAGATGTACAGGAACAAGTGTCAAAAATATCAGGTGTCAAATTTGAATCCATTGTGCAAACAAAAACACAATCGCTTGAGAACTTAGATAAAACTATAAAAGCAGAAGTGTTTGGCCAAGATGATGTAATTGACAAACTTGTTGATACAGTCCTTGTTGCACAAGCTGGATTAAAACAAGAAAACAAACCAATTGGTTCCTTTTTGTGTGTTGGGCCAACTGGTTGTGGTAAAACAGAAACTGCTCGTAAATTATCTGAAGGATTGAATTATCCGCTGATAAAATTTGATATGAGTGAGTATCAAGAAAAACATTCTGTTGCAAAACTTATTGGAGCCCCTCCAGGTTATGTAGGATATGATGATGGCGGCTCAGGACAACTTGTAAACGAATTAGAAAAACATCCTAATGCTGTGATACTGTTTGATGAAGTTGAAAAAGCACACAGAGATGTGATGACAATATTATTACAAGCAATGGATGATGCTGTTATTACTTCTTCAAACGGGAAAAAGGTTAGACTGAATAATTCTGTGATAATGATGACATCAAATCTAGGAGCAGAAGATATGTCTGCAAACACATTAGGTTTTGTAGAAGGCTCTGCACATGACGGAGAAATTGATATCAATGCATTCTTTTCCCCGGAGTTCAGAAACAGATTAGATGCGGTGTTGAGATTTAATTCACTAGGCAAAGAAATAATGGAAAGTATAGTGATTAAGTTTATCAGTCAGTTGAACACACAGATGACAGATAAAGGAATCAATATTATAATAGATGATATGGCAAAGGCGCAACTGATAGAAGAAGGATTTGATCCAAAAATGGGAGCAAGGCCACTGCAACGTGTAATCAATACAAGGATTAAATTACCGTTGTCCAAAAAGATATTGTTCGATGAAATCAAAGATCAGACACTTACAATAACTTACAACAAAGACAAAGACGAGTATACAATAGGAGAATAAAATGAAAACCGATGTAGTAAAATTCATGATTAATAATAATCATGTCACGACAAATTGTGTAATAAATGCAACTATAAAATCCTACAGTTTGGGTGGTATGCCTATTGTTTTGGAAAAAGACCTGCTATTTGAAGACTGTGCTGAACACAAAGGTGCAGTATATGTAAAAGGTTGTGATCCAGAAAATTTGAGAGAATACATTGTAGGAGCATCGAAAATCCATGAAATAAATGGCATGGATCAGGATACCATAACAAGACTGTATCCTGAGATGCAATAAATAATTGTATGCCAACAATATCAACTATACTACAATCACAAGTAGATGCCGCAGACTCTTCTGCCGCAACAACATCTGAAGCAGTCAAGGCTGATGGTTATTATGGTAATGCTGACGGATTGCACACTGTTGCATACATGTGTTCATCTGACTTTGTGGGCACTATCAAAATACAAGGTTCACTTGCAACCAATCCAACATCAGCAGATTTCTTTGATGTAGACGGCACGTCTGTGGGAGATGGCTCCAGTGTTGTTTCAACACAGTATATAAATTTTACTGGAAATTTTGTTTGGGTAAAATCAGTAGTTACTGTAACCACTGGTTCTGTCACCAAAATTCTGCTTAACTTTTAAAACTACACATAATTAATTGCATGATAGCAGGAAAAGTATGGGGAACCACCGAACTTATAGAACGCAACGGAGTTTTAGAATTTCACAGAATAGTGACTAAAAAAGGCGGCGTGTGTTCCAAACACCTGCATGAATATAAATGGAACGGATTTTTTGTAGAATCTGGTAGCCTTCTGATCCGTGTGTGGCAAAAAGATTATGATCTAATAGATGAAACAGTGCTGAAGGCAGGCGATTACACTAAAGTCAAACCTGGTCTGTTGCATCAATTTGAATGTTTACAGGATTGTGTGGCTTATGAACTGTATTGGGCAGAATTTCCTGAAAAAGATATTAAGAGAGATACAGTAGGATTTACCAAATAAGTTGACAGATTACATTTTTAAAGTAAAATAAAATTATGGATATAGATAAAATCAAAATACACTGCACAGATAATGATAAATTTATCAACGCTATTGTTGTAGAAAAGTCTGATAAATGGTTGTTAACAAATATTCAACCTGGTGACATCAGACTGCAACTTCGAAAGACCAAACCTGGTATCTATGTTGGTAATATGCTAGGGCGTGAATTTGTCTACAAAGAATAAAATACAACTACAGTTAGAATACGAAAATCATTGGATTGATCATCCTTTGTACTGTGAAGTTAAAGTAGATGGACGTTTGGTGCATTTGGATCTGTCTGGGCAAAAAAGCGTATCTATAAACAAAAAAATTGCACTGGAAGGCAAAGATCATATCTTAAGTATAAGAATGTATAACAAGAATAACAAAAACGTTATTGTAAATGACAATAAAATTGAACAAGATTCGTTTATCGAGATTAAAAATGTTTTCATCGATGACCTCAATATAACCACGATGACATTAATTAATTCAAATTTTGTAGCAGATGACGGAACCACGTTACACAAAGTAAGTGGTTTGCACATGAACGGAGTATGGAACTTCACGTTTCACACACCTGTGTATGAATGGTTGTTACAAGAGATGTACGGATAAGTATTTGCATGTATGATGAATCTTTAAGCAATGATATTACAGAATATATTTTCGCTGATGAAAATATGTATCGCAAACATTTTGTGCCCTGTAAAAATCACATGCATAAAAATCCACAGGATCATGACAGAGTAATGGAACTAGTTGATAATGCTGTATATAATTTTGCTAAAACAACAAATATTCCAATGTCAAAAATTACTCCAGAAACAAAAAAAGAACTGGCCATCAACGTGTATCAAGAAATGATAAACGATGTTTTGACCGGAAGATCACCAAAATAAAATATCTGTAATCATAGGAAATGTATTATTCCAGTCGCATGGTTGTTTGTGTCTTGGTTCTGCCAACACAATGCCTCCATACTCATATGCGACGGTCCACTTAGGGGTGTTCCAATGATTGCACCAATCGTTCTCATAAGTGTTCCACCAGTCAACAAATCCAGATTCAAAAGTTTCAATATGATAAGAATTTGCATAGATGAAAAACGTAGGGTCGAAGTTTCTGTGTGGCTTCACTAGATGGTTGACTCTGTTCTGATCATTTGGTTCTTTATTCATATAATAACCTTCAGGAGTTTTCCCCAACTCTCCCCACTTGCTTATTAGAGTGTTACTAGGTATTTCTGCTTGATAATAATCGTACAAGTTTATATTTTTTGTGACAGGACCAGCAAGATGTCCCCATTGGGTTTTCCAGAATTTATTTGTGCGTTTAGTTTTTGCTGATTCCACATCATGGATTGCTTCATGAAAATTATATAACACAATAAGTTGCTCATGTGTAAATTTGTCTTTCACATTATGCATTTGTTCATATATTTCATGCAACTTATTCATACACTGTTGATCCGTGTTTATTTCAAAGTCGATAACAATTTCACATTTAGATCGAAGTAGTTGCGCCATCTCTTGCAAATCTTTGAAGTTATTTCTTAATTTATTTGGCCATATCGACTGTGATCTATTGTATGGCACTTTGTGTATCAATTTCATTTGCCAAGCAAATATCTTGCCAATTTCATTATCAACTATGTCGTAAGTTTCTGTGTGTCCATTATCTACTTCATTATTACCATATATTAACTGCAGGGGCATGCAGATAGTTATTGATTTGCATAAAACACTCAATTATAATGATTAATAAATATTATACACTATGAGATTCACTGAAGTACAAAATAACAATTTAGCATTCGTTTTTGGCCGATTCAATCCACCGACCGCAGGCCACGGAAAGTTGTTAGACAAATTAGCAAGTGTTAACCCCAACTATAAAATATATGCTTCACAAAAACAAGATAAAAAAAGTAATCCACTGCCTTATGATAGGAAATTAACTTTTTTAAGTATGCAGTTCCCCAAACACACAAAAGGCATTGTTGTTAATAATAGTATTAGAACAATAATCGATGTAATGAAATCTATTCAGAAGCAAGGCATCAAAGATGTAACCATGGTAGCAGGATCAGACAGGGTCGATGCATTTACAAAATTGTTAAATGACTATAATGGGAAAGAGTATAAATTTGATTCAATCAATGTGGTCTCAGCAGGTGAACGTGATCCAGATGCTGAAGGCACTACAGGCGTGTCAGCATCCAAGGCGAGGCAAGCCGCAATGCAGGGTGATTATGAGTCTTTCAAAAAAATGATCGTTAGCACAAATGAAAAACTATCGAAAGCCATGTATGACGAAGTAAGACAAGGTATGGGTGTACAAGAAGAAGCCGCTGGTGTTGGTATCGTGACTAAACAAAATGCTACAAAGGATGTACCAGTCGGAGGTGAATATATGAATGTCAAAAAACTGCATCTCAATAAGAAAAGGAAAAAGAAATGATAGAAAGTCCTTGTATTAGTGTTTGCACTATAGATCCGGATAGTGGATATTGTGTTGGCTGTAGTCGCACAGACGAAGAAATTGCAATGTGGGGATTCTCTGATACCTCAGAAGAGTGGAAGATTAAAAATTTAAAAGAGTTAGAAACAAGATGAACGAAATAGTTGTGCATGAAAGAGAAGTCACATGTAATGGTGAACTTGGTGATCATCCTAAAGTGTATTATAAAATCGGCGATGAAGGATTTGCTGTGTGTGGATACTGCGGAATTAGATTCATCTATATAGAACAAAAATGAAATTATTTGAATTAGAACAACAAAAACCTATATTATATGTAGACATGGATGGTGTGTTGGCAGATTTTTATGGACCTTTCAATAAGATGGCAGGAGTATCAAGTTGGAAACAAGCATCTAAAGATACAGTCAGTAAAGTTCTAAGAGATATTTCTAAGAGTGAAAGTTTTTGGCTGGACTTAGAAGTGCTTCCAGATGCTCCGAAATTGATGCAGGCTATACAAGCATTATTTCAAGGACAATATAAAGTGTTATCAAAAGCACTTGCAGGTGATAAAAAAGTTAAATCTCAAAAGATGCAGTGGATACAACAAAATATATCATTGCAACCAAACGAAATTATCATTATGCCAGCAACAGCAGACAAAGGCATTTATGCCAAACAGTCAGACGGTACTGCAAACATATTAATAGATGATTTCGGATACAATATTAAGAAGTGGCAAAATGCTGGAGGAATCGGCATACAACACTCACAAGGCAATGTAAATACAACTGTAGAGCAAATAAAGAAACAATTAATATGAGATTCAGTGAAGTAAACAAAATTTTAGAAAGTATGAGTTTTCATGCTTACAAACGCAAACCAGACGGCGTGTATTCACCTGTGACTGGCGATGAGGGTAAGTTTCAAGACAAAGTATATGACAGAGACTTTGATGGTGATGCATTTGACTTTCTCAATCCAAAATACAATCAAGATCATGCACTAAATCTTGCAAATGCAAATGCAAGACTAGTAATGGATGCAATAGGCTATGATGAAGATGATACTCCACCAATCGATGAGTTTATTGCAAGAACAACTCAGTGGTTACAGAAAAACATTGGTAAACCTTCACCTGAAGAACCATCTCAGACTGATAAAACTCCAGGTGGCATGACAACAGTATCTGGAGGCAGAGATGAAGGCTATCTAAATCAAGTTGTTAAAAAAATGAATACTATTGCAAGAGATGGCAAAAAATTAGGTGCTACACACGTCGGTATCAACTAAACTGCATATCATTTATGCAAAAATACTATTAGTTTTTTCATTTATAATCTATATAGTAGGAATTAAATATTAATATGAACAAGAAACAAAAAATTTTACCTGGCATTTTTATAATGATAATTGTGTTTGTGGGTTGGATTATAAAACCTGCACACAGTGAAAACCATCAATGGGACTCAGGAGATTATGCTCAAGTTGTATCCATATGCGAAAGTGACGCTATATTACGAACTATTGCTGAATTATACATGATCAAAGATCCAGTGTCTAATAAACAAGCAGAAGAATTATGGGTTTTTGCTGTGACATCCGGAGAATGTGTACAAGATTTTGGATACAATCTCACTGTCAGATTGCGACAAAAATTAGAAACATACAAAGATGTGTATGGTGAGGGAGCAAGTGGAGAATTATGGCGTGCAACTGTGCTACTGCCTACTATGCAAACGTTGACTGTGTACGTGGGCATACTTGCAAAAAAAGGCAACCTTCCTAGTATTTCGTTGTAAATACACTTATGCGACTTTTCGAACTTAAAATTGATCCTGAAAAATTAAGCCTGCAGAAAGTTGATCTGATAAAAAAACTTCAAAATCTGCCAAGTGATAATAAAACTGCGGCTCTTATAGACAGAGTAGAACAGTTTTTAAATGATGCAGGAGTTGGTGGTAGAGTATCTTCTTTACTAGCAAGAGTGCAGGATATAGACGATAATGACGTAAAAAAATCTGTTAACAAGATTGCTAAAATAGTATCCACTGTAGATTTTGACACTGCAGGCAGAGAGAAACTGTTTAAACTGTGGAATGCAGACAAATTAATAAACAAAAAACTTTTAACCACAGGTGGTATACACAAAATAAGCGATATATTTGTAGGCTATGGCCAAGACCCTGCAATGACAGAACTGGTTGATGATTTAAATGATGTAATTGCACAAGGAGTAGGCCCAGGTGAATTTGCTCTAGCAGTGTTAAGCAAAGGCATAGCAGGCATAGGTGCAGGTGCTGGTACAGGAGATTTATTGGTGGATGGCACACCTGTAGAACTCAAGGCCAAGCGAGTTAAAAATGCTAGACTGACGGATAGAAATGTTACAGTCACATCACAATACACTGGACTGGTTGATAAATTTATGGCCAAATATGAAAAAAATATTAAAGCACTTGAAGATCAAGGTTTGAAAATGAGAGCAGGTCAAGGCATGAATCTTGCACAACTGGCAAAACTGGTGCAAACTTCCAAAAGCAAAAACATCATCAACGATGTAACAACTGTGCTGAACAACATATTTCCAGGAGTAAAAGGATTACAAAAAATATCTAATGCACTTATTAAAGATACAGAAATGGCCAGAAAACTTTATGGACAGGCAAGTTTACAGTACTACCTACAAACCAAAAGAGCCAAAGGGGATCTTTCAGGAATATTGTTCATCAATATGGGTAAGAAAACTTACACCTTCATAGAGAGTGTGGAAGACGTCATAAACAACGGTTTTGGATTAGAAATATCTACTGCATATGTTTTAGCACTGAAAGACCCAAGTAATAATCCTTATCCTCAAATAGGACTTTCTACTTAAGAAGTAACCAACAATAGAGTTATAAATACACACATGTCACATGAATCAGACTTTATGGCCGACCTATATAAAAGATGGGATGCTGTAAATTTAGTATCTAAGCCAGAACACTATAGCGAAAGACTTGCTAGAGAAGGTGTACAGGAGGGCAAGGTCAAAGACATGCTGATGGATCTTGAAGATGATGCAACTAAAATGAGCAAAGCAGACTTTGTTGCAAAACATGGTCAAGACAAAGCAGGCATGTGGGATAAAGTTAATAGCAGTGACTATCAAGATATCAGCGATTTAATGGATGATGCACATGTAATGAAATGCAAAGACTGTGGGTGTGAACAAGGCAATCCCCAAGCAGATTGCAACTGTCCACATGATTCACATGCAGGGCCACACTTCCATATGGTAAACATGGAAGACGGTCACACAGACACAGATTCGATGCAGGCCAAAACAGCACAGATAGCCAAAGATGCAATGGCACTGTTTCAAATGTTTAAAGACAATCCTGGTGATGAAGAAATTATGACTTGGATCACAAACAAGTTAGCAGTGGCGGCAGATAAAATTCAAGCAGTAAAAAATTACTTACAAAATCCAACTACTGATGCACCAATGGAAGATGACCTGGATGAGAAGCACGGTGGAGAACATTCTACTAGCGGAAGAGACATGACAGATGCAGAGATGGATAAAAGAGAAAAAATTGTAAAGTCAATGAAATCAGACAAGCAAGGTTTCAAGGAACGATACGGAAAAGATGCTGATGCAGTAATGTATGCCACAGCAACTAAAATGGCAATGAAAGACGACATACAAAAGATAGGAGAATCAACAATGTCAGACAAGAAGAAACTAAACGAGGGTATTAGTATCACAACAGATACATTGGAAGATTCCATTGCCCTTATGACTATACTCAAAAACGCAGGACTTGACCCAAGTCAAATGAACATTCAGCAACCGCAACCCTCAATGCCGGAACCTGCAATGGAGCCTATGGGTAAAGAACCTGAAGCATCAATGCAGTCAAGCATGGATGAGCCAGAAACAGAAACATATGACAATGAACCAGATGAACAGTTTTTAGATCCAAAAGATTATGAACTAAAACGTAATATGGTACCTAATTCAAAAATGGGTCCATCAGCGGCGTCTACAGGCGACAATCCACTTCCTGAAAGTGAAGAGATTGACGAAGAATTGACTGCGGCTCAAAAAAAATTACCAGCAGGTTTACAGAAAGCAATTGCAAAAAAACAAGGCAATAAAACCGATGACAAAGATGAAGATGAAGAAATGGATGAAGCAAAGCATGCCAAGCCAGATTACTTAGACTTTGATAAAGATGGCGACAAAAAAGAGCCTATGAAAAAAGCACTTAAAGACAAGAAAAAAGATGAAAGCATTAGTGATACAGACAGAATGATTGCTGAACTTAACAAACAGTATGAATTAATGCTAGTAGGCGGATTACAAGAAGCATTAGGACTTACAGCATCAGCAAGAGTAATAGCAGACGAAACACTGTATGATGGTGCTAGGTTCGTTGTAGCAGAAGTTGTAGATAAAGGTGATGGACTTATAGCAGAAGACGGAGCATGGGAAGGTGATACTACACCTTACAGAGTTGCTTACCTTGTTAAAGAAGGCAAAATTGTTGGACAAATTGGCGCAGGTGATGTACCATATCTTTCACAGGATGGCAACGGCACTCGACCAGTGAATCATAACCTTAACAAATTAGATCTAAATGCAAGTAACTTTTTTGAAAACCAAATCTCAGCAGTTGATTCAATCAAATCAATGTACGAAGATTTAGGTGCCTCACTCTTTGGAGAAGTAACAACTGAATTTGGTGGTTGTGAAATATACAGAAATGAGTAGTAAAGAAGGTTACGAATTAAGAAGACTTGCAAACAGCATAGACAATCTTTCTTTGAATGCAGATGCTGTTCAGTACAGCAAGATAATGGACGCACTCAAAGACAAAGAGGATCAGTTTGCTAAGTTAGCAGAAGAAACAGTTGATCATATGGACAAGATCACTGAAACAATCAAAACAGGACTAAGTGGTATAGGTTGCAATGTAGAATCAACTGCGAACAGCATGAATACTGCTGATGTGCAATACAATCACAAAGGCAAAACATACAATATTAACTTTAGAATAGAAGAGGTAAAATAGTGAGCGACTTAGAAAAAGTGTTAGACACACTTGTAGCAGGCAATGAACAAGAAGCACAAACCATGTTTAAAGACATGATCAAAAAAGAATCAGAAGCAATTTACAGTAGTATTGAAACAAAGCCTGAAACTCCATTTTCACCAGTAGATGAAGCAGAAGAACATACATATACAGTAGTTCATGCAAAGCACGGCAAAGAAGAAATTAAGGCAAGTTCAAGTTACGGTGCGGCTAAGAAATATGCTGAAATGAAAAAATTAAAAGGCACTTCAGGTGTTGATGCTCACTTACATACTAAAGAAGAACCAGCAGAATAATAAACAAGCATAATGCTTGAACACATCTTTGTAAACGGCTGTTCTTTTAACACACCAAATCCCAAAGCCAATATTGAACTGTTTGTAGGCAGTATACTAAGTGATCATTACCACTACAAATTAACAAATTTTGCACGTGGTGGCAGAGGCAATCACAGAATTGCTGTGACTACCAAACTGTATTTTGAACAAAATCCGCAACGCAAAGCAGACACGATTGCTGTGATAGAATGGACCCAATCTGGTCGTAGCGATTACATTACCAATGACCATTGGAAACCAATGCAAGGATATTCATCAACTTGGCGTACATTTCATACTAGAGATATGATAGCAAATATGCCCGGATTGGATGATGCAGAGAATGAATCAATACAGATACTAAATCATATCATCGACTTGCAGAACTATTTTAATCTAAATGGCATAGAATATATCATGTATTTTGGTTTAAACAACACAGTCACAGACTCTAAAGATTCCAAAACACTGCTTTCGATGATAGACACTTCGAAGTTTTTCCAAATGGATACTAGTCATTATCAATACTGTCAAGACAACAACCACTATGTTTCAAATAATGACTACCATCCATCACAACAAGGACACAGGGCATGGGCGGACAAACTTGTTAAATACATAGATGACACTAGAAGAACTTAAAAAACTTGCCGGTGTAGGTGTGTATGATCAAACACCAAAAGAAAATATATCGATTACAGGCACAGAAAAGCGTAGAAAAGAACGTGCAATGGGAATTCGACCTGGTGATGAAGAATGGTTTAAATTATGGTTCTCGAGACCTTATATGACTGGTCCTGTAAAACTTAAAAGCAAAAAGAAAAAATGAGATTCGAAGAGATATTAGAAGCGACAAGATGTTGGGACGGATACAAACGCCAAGGATTCAAAATGAAATCCGGAAGGCGAGTACCAAACTGTGTGAAAGAAGCAGGGCGTATTCCTCGCAAAAAAGGACAACCTGCAAAGTCTAACAAACACAGTGATCTGTACACAGATGAAAATCCAAAAGGCACAATCAAAGGACTAGGTTTCAAAGATGAAAGCACTGCACGATCCAGTGTATCTAAAATTAGAAAATCAGGAAAAAAACATGCACACAAGATCCAAGCCGCAGTGGCTATGGAACAGAGAGCCAAAGCGGCAGGCAAGGCGGGTCCGGCTGCTGTGTATCGCAAATATATAAATGCCATGAAAAAGAAAACTAAAGCAAAGAATGAAGGCTGGTCAGACAAATATAAAAAAAGTATTGACTGCAATAATCCAAAAGGATTTTCTCAAAAGGCACATTGTGCAGGAAGAAACAAATGAGAATCACTGAAGTAATTGGCGTACCTATGCCACACACAGCAAAACCTATGGGTCTAAAAAAAGTGACCAAAGCTGGCAAGACATATTATGTTTCAATCAACACTGATCCAAGACGCGGTGAAGGCAATCAAACTTATATTAAAGATAGTTTTGCAGATGGCAAGAAGCCAGGACGCAAAGGATTATCCAAACGTGTTGGTGTCAATCAAAAAATGAGTATATCGCAACTTAAAAAAATTGCCAGCACTGCCACAGGCGAACGCAAAAGAATGGCTCAATGGAATCTCAACATGAAACGTGGCCGTGCTAAAAAGAAGAAATAATGTCTCTACTACCAATTAATAGGCCATGGGCCCATGTGCCAGATAGCAGAACTGTGGAATATCCTGTGGTGCATAATTTTGGATTTGTAATCACAAAAATAGATCCAAGCATACGATACACTGTCAGAGTATTCCATAACAATGCTATATGTGCAGAAGTAGAACTTGTTAGTGTAAACACATTTGTAGAAACGCCGGCGGATCAATCAAATAGTTTTGAGTTCAAAGTAATAAGTGGGCCGACTAGTGCAAAACAAAAATTGTGGATATCACAAATAACAACAAAAAGTTTTATGTCTCATAGTCAGCATACTGTGTCTGCTGTGTGTGAATTTGGAGAAGAATTTACAAACAATGGTATTACATATCCTCCTAACCCTAACGAATTAGAATTTGTATTTGATTACAAATATTACACAATGAATAAAGACGAGGTATTTAAAATTAGTATTGATATACAAGATCACGAATATTTGCCACACACAACTACACAAAAAATGCTTAAAGTAAAAGTGAACAGTAAAGATTGTTATTTGTTTCGATCAAGTATTTTTTCTATTCCTGACCATGTGCAAGGATATGGTGTCATGATTCCAAGACAGACAAAGAGACACAGTGGTCGTCAAGTCAATACATCAGATAAATTGGCTAGAGAATTTGAACAATCAAGATTAAAAATTTTACCAAAGATAGACATCGATCGGCCTTTTTTATTCATTAAAAAAGTCAAATCCATATGGGATTATCACTTTTTTATCCACGACAGCGTATACTTCAATTACATGTCCAGCCTAGCATCTCGCTTAAATATGTTGGAGATATTTAAAAAATGAGAGTTAAAGAAATTGTAGAACAAGCAACAGCAGGAGCAACAAGTGCAGGAAATATTGCAACTGTAAACAATCCGCATATTGCCAACCCGGACAGATTGAAGAAATCATACACAGGCTCACCTGGCAAGTCAGGTACTAAGTCTCCAAAGCATAAAAAAGCCAAAAAGCAAAAACCTTCGGACAATGCTTTGAATATGCCTAATGTGTCATTATTTGGTGGACCGTTAGTTAGAAGATGATCACTATAGAGTGTAATAACCTACCAACAGTGAGAGTTTTTATTAACAATGAATTGTTTGTGGATCAAAAATTACCCTATAAGAAAACTAAGTTAATACCCACTGTAAATGGCAGGATCAACAAGATATTGGTGAAAAACATGTGTGGCGATCAAATTGTAGCAAATGGTCAAGTTATCGGCCCCAATAACTACACAGAATTGCGTAGAAAAACCAAATGGGTAGAAAATCCGAAATCTAAATCTAAACTTCGTCCTTAATAAATACCGTTATGTCCAGTGTACTAACAAATCTGTTCGAATCTATGGAAAACAAAAAGGTTCAAGAAACTGTAAAACTAAAACTTTTAGACTTTGAAAAAATGATTGCTGACTCCGCAAGAGCATCTGGTGTGCAACCAAGGACATATCTTAAAAATCTTGTTGCAAAAAATGAAGCATTTGCAAAGTCGCCCTTAGTAAAAGTGCTAATGGGTGAAGATGAAATAGACACCGTTCCAGAACAAGAATCTACAATGACCGTTACTAATGCAGATAAAAATGCAAACACAAAAGCATGGCAAAGATATAAAGCAGGCGATTCAAGATACAAGTACGATAAAGATGCAGTGCCTGAGCAAGAGCAAACAAATGAAGATGAAACTTCAGCAGTAATGGATATACTTGCAAAACACCCTGCAGAATACAAAGAACTTAAAGATGGTGAATCACTATATGATCAAGAAAAATTATTTGATGCATTATTCCAGCATTTTTCAGCAACAGGCGAAATGCCTTATGGTACACAAAAAGCAAGAGATGGTGATCCATATGAGTGGATTGAAGACAAATTAGATGATCTTGGTCTTTTAGAAAATATGGTAGAAGCATTTGACGACCATAAAGAAGACCTAGCAAAAGAATTATATTACAATGGTCCCAACAAAGAAGACATTCAAAACAAATATGAGTCATTGGAAGAGTATATGGCATCAGAAGAGTTTGAAGACGATGCGACAAAACTGATGTACAAGTTTGATTCTGTGGAACATGTGGATGAAGCAGTAATACGTGAAGCACTAGATGAAGCCAAGAAGAAGAAAAAAGGCAAAAAGAAGCCTGTGCCTACATCCCCGGAAAAATGGAGCAGAG
>Ga0307488_10000606_pt1 | contig 29788 bp, 25 predicted proteins | sample SB02metaG_FD_202248 | JGI IMG/M metagenome (GOLD analysis project Ga0307488, IMG submission 202248) | Sea-ice brine microbial communities from Beaufort Sea near Barrow, Alaska, United States - SB 0.2 | ecosystem: Environmental > Aquatic > Marine > Coastal | place: USA: Alaska | collected...
ACCAGACTTGGCACTTAGCTCTCGCTGGCTAAACCCCTTTCTCTGACGAGCCTCACGTAGGCTCTTGAGCGTTTGGTCGTTTAAATACGTCATTTTGATCTACTTTTCTATATTAACCAGCATTACACGATATACATTAATATATCAAAACGCCCAATAAACCTCAACATATGATATGCAATAAAATATCTACTAGCATTATTTGATCTATATTAATAGATCATAATGGTAGCGATGTAGGCCGACCTGGTCTTTGAGTCAAATAGGTCGATCGAACACGCTTACCACGAACAAAACAGAGCGGATGTTAGATCTCTTAAAGAAGCAGCAAAAATCAGCGCATCAACGCACGAACTCTCAGAACAAATCGGCAGAGGAAACACAATTGATGAAGCAATCAAGCTCACTGGCCTCATTAGTTCAAGCGTTGGATCAGCGAATGAAAAGATTGAGAAATAAAAATAAGTCGAGAAACTGAACAGCGAAAAAGCGTTGAAGCAAGAGAATCTCTAAAGCGTGGTATTGAGGCCAAAAAGCAGGAAGAGCTTAACCAGGCAAGGAAAAAATAAACCGAACTTCCCACCCCTATCAGCCGCCCACACATCCTAGTCGCCATTGCTGACCGGTACACACTCTTGAGATCACCAAAAGTAGGCTATCGCTTAAGCTACCGTATTTGATGCACCAACTGGATTATTGATATTAGAGCCATTTCTCCGACTAGGCGGGTGGGCTGCAATTTTAAGTGGTGCTTGGCCTCGCGCTTCTCTGAAAGTATTTGCATCAGCTTGATTCGCATATTCAGGTTGATGCCCCGTAGGATCATTATACTTTGACGGATTATTCATCACGTATATATAGCGATTATGAGCTTGGCTGTTGGTAGGCCAGGGCACTAGGGTGTCTGGGCTTAGGAACCTCGCGGTGATGGGATCGTACATGCGTGCATTCATGTTAATGAGTGTCACTTGGTCTAAGTGCTCATGGCCCGTGTAGCCATTGGTGGTTAACGCACTTGGGTTTCTGGTTTCAGTTGCTAAAGCCTGCCCATTGGTTTGCCTGTGTTGTCCAAATGGGCCATAGCTTAGGCGCTCTTGCACATTCATGTTGGCATCGGTAATTTTGATCAACTACTAGCTGTGATGCTTCTAGTCTAAATTCAGGGCTAAAAGAGGGTCTTGTTCGTTTTTTCATTGGTTCACCTAATTGATCAGAGATGAATATAACATCTCTTGTTAGGTGGCCAAATTCACTGTACCACTACATATGGGCTTTTAACGCTTTTAATGCAGCGACCGCAGGCCCATGTAATTCAACAGTACGGATAATGACTCATTAATTTTTGAGCTCATAATAAAAGTATTTTTTATGGTATTGTAAATCCAATGCTAAGATGACAAATATTAGCAAGCTTTTGGTTAACTATTGTCGGTTAACTATATCGGGTGATCCTAGTGAATGAAAACTTAAATTTTAAAGAGCTGACTATAGAAGTTAAGCGCCTCCGTGAAGAGGTGCTTAGTCTTACTCAATCCAAAAACGAGCTCCTAGCCTATAAGCAGCAATTTAATACCATCATGGATAACGCTCCTTTCGAAGTGAGCTTGAAGGATCGAGAAGGTCGCTATATCGAAGTCAACAAACAATTTGAGACATGTTTTGGCGTTAAAAGTGACAACATCGTGGGGATGCTCCCGGTCAATATATTTGATCCAAAAATGGCCGCTGCCTCTCGAGAACATGATCTCTCTGTTCTAAATTCGGGGAAAATCGAGTGGCGCAAATGGGTAGCCGAATCGAATGAAAAAGGTCAATCACGCTCCTTATTAACCATAAAGTTTCCAATATTCAACAGTGATGGAGAGGTTGATGGCTTAGGAACAGTTATTACCGACACCACTCAACATCGACTAAACAATGAAAAGCTTCAGAAAGTCAACGACCTATTTCGCCAGACGGAACAACTCAGCAAAGTGGGCCATTGGGAATGGGATCAAATAGCAGGCAGGTATATTACCTGCTCAGAACAATATGCCACTATGCTTGGCATGACCGTTAAGCAAATGAAGGAGTCAATAACAAATCTTGAAGTAGATCAATTTTGTGTGTGTGAGGAAGATCGCGCACGATACAAGCAAACCCTTGATGTAGTGCGTGAGCATAAAAAAAGGTGGGAGATTGAGTACCGTGGTGTTAACAAGGCAGGCCTGCCAGTTTACCTACGTGAAATAGGTGAACCGGTGCTAGATGACCATGGGGTGATGATCAAAACGGTAGGGATGACCCAAGACATTACCGAAATACGACAGGTAGAAGAAGAGTTGCGACGAAGTCACATTCTCTATCATCACGCGGAAAAAATGGGCAACATGGGGCACTATAGATGGGATTTCGAGAAGGACCAATTAATTTCGTGCTCAGAGCAGTTTGCACGAATACATGGGTTCAACGCGCGCCAAGCCTTTAATTATTTCGGGAGTACTGATGCGGTACTAGATGTAATTCACCCAGAAGATAAAGAACTCTTCTTACAAGCCACAAGTGTATATGACCTGCCAAATAACAAAACACACATTCAATACAGGGTCATCGTCTCGGGAAAGACTCGCCATCTTAGTTTGCGCAGGGAGGTTGAAGTCGGCAATAATGGAGTACCAACGCAGGTATTCGGTATTGTTCAGGACATCACCGCCGAAAAAGAGAAGGAGTTTGCTCTGCTCCAAGCAACTGAAGAGGCCTCAGAAGCCGTAGCAGCGAACCTTACCAAATCTCAGTTCCTTGCCGCCATGAGTCACGAAATTCGGACGCCGATGGCGGGGGTCATCGGCATGTCAGATTTGCTCATTGATTCAGACTTGTCACCCCAACAATTGGATTGGGCAACCAGCATTAAATCGTCAGGCAAAAATTTAATGTCGATCCTCAATGAGATTCTCGATCAATCCAAGCTTGATGCAGGCATGTTTGAAACCGTACCCTTGGACTTTCACCTTGGCTCTTTTATCTACGATCAAATCCACCTGTTTGACCCAAGTTTAGCCTTGAAAGGCTTGACCCTAGACTTCAAATTAGATGACGATTTACCAGAAGCTGTTTATGCGGATTCCTTACGGATCGGTCAAGTATTGTCCAATTTGCTTAACAATGCGTTGAAGTTCACTAGCGCAGGCCACATTGAGGTGGGTGTCAGATTAGAACCGAATGAGCAGGATGAATTACAACTTCGGTTTACTGTGACTGATAGCGGAATAGGATTGACTGAAGAGGAAAAAAATAGAGTCTTCAGCGCTTTCACTCAAGCAGACAGTTCAGTCTCCAGGACCTATGGTGGGACGGGATTAGGGCTGTCGATTTCTAAGCAACTGGTAGAATTGATGGGGGGTAAAATTGGTGTTGAAAGCACAAAGGGCATAGGTTCTTCGTTTTGGTTTACGGTTTGCTGCCAGGCTGCAAAAAAAGCAGTAGTAGCCATGGATAGGAGCGTCGCCGCAGATCGGTGGGTGGCGTCTAGGCCTTTGAACATATTAGTAGCCGAAGATAATGAGGTTAATCAATGTTTAATACAGAGCATTTTAAATAACTTACACCACTCGGTTGAAATTGCTAAGGATGGTCAGTGTGCCATAGATCTTTTTAACTCAGGTGATTTTGACATTATATTGATGGATGTGCGCATGCCACTCATGGACGGCATAGAGGCAACAGCGTCTATCCGCGCAATGGACAGCCCCGAGTCTAATATTCCGATCATCGCCCTGACTGCAGATGCCTCAACAGACCATATTACTGAATATTGGAGAGTAGGCATGAACGATGTCTGTGTTAAACCAATAGAATTACCACTTCTTCTAAAATCGATTAATACGTCCTTAGGTGAAGAAATCCATACTACAGTGCCTCATGTTAGTGCACCGGCGTCCGGTCACCAGTCAATCTATCCTTTTACTAGCACTAAAGAACACGGTGAAATAGAGAGCTTTGACCAAGTTCTGCTGCGGGTTGCGAGTATCGTTGATCAAATGGTAGAACAGAACAAAGGCATTGAGAATCCTTCAGGTCTTCGCACAGCCCTTGGTGAAGATGAGTTTAATGAATTGCTAACAATGTATGAAGATAGTTTAAGGTTAGAGTGTGACGATTTTATGAAAGCGATTTCGGATTTATCTAATCAGCCCAAAGATGGCGTATTAAAATCAAAGGCGATAAATTTAGTTCATATGATGAGAGGAGGTGGGGATCAATATGGGTACTCTCTGATTACGACAATAGCCACCAGTGCAGATCAAATACTTAACGAAAAAGGGAGTGTCACGTCCGAAAAGATTGAGTTATTAAATAATCATGCAAAAGCGCTAAAGTTGGTGTCGACAAAAAAAATGGTTGGAGACGATGGAAAAACGAGCGAAATAATATTACACCGATTAGCGAACTTAGGTCAAAACTGACCTAAAATTCGCTTGCACTAAATTGAGGTTTAAAAGGTGCAGTTTTTAGGGTTTGGTACCATCGCTGGATTTTCCCGTGATTTTGCAAATAATAGGCGTTCAACCTCATTCGGAAATGACGCTAGTCAGATAAAGCGCGCGGCCGGCTTTTTATGCGCCGTTCGTTTGCTCCGAAATCACTCCTTCTATTTTGGAGCCAGCAGGCCTAGCTGAGCAGTCTCTCTTTCCGCCATGTGATGCCATGTTGATTTGCTTTTGATAACTTAAACAGGCTCAAGAAGCTGCCCAAGCTTTGGCCTATGTTATCTATTTTGATTTTGATCAGTCGACTATTAAACCAGAGTTTCGCATTGCACTGAATGGCCATGCTGCGTACTTAAGCCAAAACCCTTCAGCAAGAATTGTGTTGGAAGGTGATGCTGATGAATGTGGAACTAGGGAGTACAATATCGCTCTCGGTGAACGACGTGGTAACGCTGTAAGTCGTTATTTAGTTGTGCAAGGTGTTCCCATAGAAGCAATTGAAGTGGTTAGTTTCGGCGAAGAACGTCCTGTCAACTCGGGAAGTGATAGCACTTCTTTGTCTGAAAACCGTCGGGTAGAAGTACGTTACGTTAACTACTAGTTACTGCTAGGGTCAACCCAAACAAAGTAGCCCTTTATAGGCCCTAAATAACGTCCTTGTGCTTGTCACATCGGTGGTTTTTTGTTTCTTAACTCGGTGCTTTTCTTAATAAAGAACAATTGTTAATAAATGAATGTTTTGGAGTATATAAATAGATTTTTAGTAGCCTGAGTTTTTTCAATATTCTTTGGCAATGGAACCACCTTGGCGTGTAGTGGTCAAGTAAAACTGGCCGTGGTACAACTATACTTTGTCTTAACATTCGTTCTGATAAGGGCTGTGGCTATTAGAGCTGAGTATGTGGCAGACGTTAATCCACAGGAATACCGCTTAAATAGGCTAGAATCTGCAATTCCCAGAGATGATGATTTATTATTATATTAGGTATACTTGTATTAGCCTAATAGAAAGGTTGTGACAGGACGTCTTACACAGATTTATTCAGACCTTTTGGCGTTATTTTTACTATTTAAATAATATATTACTATTTAATACAATTACTTATGTTATTTAGTTGGAGTGTGCCGTCCCGACCAATTATTTTATTAAAATCAGACACCTAGCGTGTCTTTTTTTTGGATGGTGTAAAAGGCAGTTGGTAACAAATTTCTAACGCCTAACGCTTCAAATGGTTTTTAAGCTCAATTTAGGCACTGCTACCTTTCACTCAATGTCATCTTGATCTAATTCATAGAAGTTGCCCATTGCTTTACTTGTGTGTGCAGCCATTATTGTTGCTGATTCAGCAAACCTTCTTTTGTATCACTTACCTGTCAATGCTTGATTCTGGCGCATGTCTGGTTGTTCAATTTCTGTGTAAGTAGAATATGGATTAACCCTATCTCTAGGGTCTTTAAATACTCTACTCAAATACCCTGGTCAGTTTTACTTGACCACTACAGTCTGTTCTATGGTTACCTGAGTCTAATTTCGCTTGAGTTCTCTTATTAGGCACTCTATGAATTGGGTAAGAAAAAACCCCCTTATTAAACCCCTTATTAACCCCCTTCTTGACGTTAGTATAGTTTTACTAATCATTAAAAGACCGATCTAAAGATCATTCTTAGCTGACTATTTTGCTGTGGTCGTTCATGGTGCGTTGGGTGTTCTGCTGGATTCACTATGGTGCACGGTATCAATTTACAAGCTGCTAAAACCATTAATTAAAACTCTAAATATATGAAATATATATAAAAAATAAAAACCATTAGGTTTTTAAATAATTGGCATGATGGTTGCAAATAAGTGATTAGTGAAATCATTTTGGTGCTAGTTATTTGGCCCAATCAATAATGTAGTGAAATATAAGGAAGAACTAATGCTTAGAAATAGTTTTTGGAAATATGCAGCTTTCACAGGAGCAGTGGCAATATCAAATATTACTTTGGCTGCTGACACCATTAAAGTAGGTGTGTTGCACTCCTTGTCGGGTACGATGGCGATCAGTGAAACCACACTCAAAGACACCATGTTGATGCTGATTGATGAGCAGAATAAAAAGGGTGGTTTATTGGGTATGCAACTAGAACCTGTGGTGGTTGATCCAGCCTCTAACTGGCCACTGTATGCCGAAAAAGCGCGTGAATTGATTGAAAAAGACAAGGTAGCGGCTATTTTTGGGTCTTGGACATCGGTCTCTCGAAAGTCTGTTTTGCCAGTTATTGAAGAGTTAAACAGCGTATTCTTTTATCCAGTGCAATACGAAGGAGAAGAATCTTCTAAAAATGTATTTTACACCGGTGCAGCACCGAATCAGCAGGCTATTCCAGCGGTAGATTATCTAATTAATGACTTGGGTATAGAGCGTTGGGTATTAGCTGGCACCGACTATGTGTATCCACGAACCACCAACAAAATATTAGAAGCGTATTTAAAAGCTAAGGGCGTAGCACCAGAAGATATCATGGTTAACTACACACCTTTTGGTCACTCTGATTGGCAGTCTATCGTTTCTGATATTTCTAAGTTCGGATCAAAAGGTAAGAAGACGGGTGTTGTTTCCACTATTAATGGCGATGCTAATGTGCCTTTTTATAAAGAGTTGGGCGCACAAGGGATTAGCTCTGCAGACATTCCTGTGATTGCATTCTCGGTCGGTGAAGAAGAACTTTCTGGTATCGATACGGCGCCTCTGGTAGGTCACCTAGCCGCTTGGAACTACTTTATGAGTGTTGATAGCGAAGCTAATGAATCATTTATTGAAAGCTGGCATGCCTTTATTAAGGATGAAGACCGCGTCACTAATGATCCGATGGAAGCGCACTATATTGGTTTCAACATGTGGGTTAAGGCCGTTGAAAAGGCTGGAACTACAGATTCGCAAGCCGTACAAGATGCCATCATTGGCGTGTCTGTGCCTAACTTGACCGGAGGCTTATCGGCCATGATGCCTAACCATCACATTTCTAAGCCAGTGTTAATCGGTGAGATTCAAGATGATGGTCAATTTGAAGTCGTCTCTTCAACGAGTGGTTTAGTGGTTGGTGATGCCTGGTCTGATTACTTAGAGGGTTCTAAAGACCTAATTTCAGACTGGCGCGCTCCTCTGTCTTGTGGAGCCTACAACGTTAAAACAGCCAAGTGTTCTGGCCAAAACTACTAATCATCAGACTATTTAAATCCTGATTTTCAAGTGACATAGAGAGCGTAGGTGGCTCTCTATTTTTATGTAAGGATAAAAGTATGATCAATCAGTGGCTTGTGAATTGCCTTTCGTGGGGGATGGGTTGCTTGCTGTTAGTTTTAGCCAACCTAAGCCAAGCTGGAGCTTTTGAAGTAGTTGAGCGTGAGCAGGCTTTGATTAAGGCCAAGTTCGATCAAAAAGCCCAGATTATGGCGTCTTGGTACGAGGCAGATCAGGCCCAAGCTGTGCATTTAATGCAATTAATGTTGGACAGTGAGTTGTACTATCTCAAGCAAGATAAACGTTTATATCAGGTTGAAGATGCCAGTAGCGGAGCCATTGCTCGGCGTATTCATGACGGGGGTTTAATCACCCTCAAAAAAAAGCGAGACATTAAGCGAGTCTCTATTAATAACCGCTTGCGCAGCGTTTTTCGCCAACGCGTGGTTGAGACGCAGTTATCAGCGATAAAGCCTCAGGATCGACTAGCCGCGGCAGAAGCGATCATTGGTGATACCACCCCTGAACTGATGGCGACCATCGCCCGTTTACGGCGACAAGAAACAGATGCCTCGGTGTTGGCAGCATTTGACTTAGTGCTGGCTGTTGCAACCTTGCATTCTAGTGATGAGGATCAGCAAAGGCATTCAATCAGGCTTCTAGGGGAAAGTTTGCACCCCGCCAGCCTTAATGCACTCAATGGGTTTTTGCTGACTTATCCCCAATCACCCTTAATACCAATGGTTAGCAAATATGTTGAGCAAATCAACGGCAAAGTAGATTTTTATGGCAGTCTTGAAACCATTTACTTTGGTCTGAGCCTAGGCTCGGTGCTGGTGTTAGCGGGCATTGGCTTAGCGATTACTTTTGGTGTGATGGGGGTCATTAACATGGCTCATGGGGAGCTAATTATGATTGGCGCCTACACCACTTATCTGGTCCAACAGTTGATGCCACATCACATTGGTTTATCTTTATTAGTGGCCGTGCCAGCTGCATTTTTGGTGTCAGGTGCGGTGGGTATACTTATTGAGCGTGGTGTAATCCGCTTTCTATACGGCCGACCGCTGGAAACATTGTTAGCAACATTTGGTATTTCACTGATTTTACAGCAGGCTGTGCGCAGTATTTTCTCACCCCTGAATCGCAGTGTGGAAACCCCTCTTTGGATGACTGGAGTCATTGACATTAATCCACTCCTGTCGTTAACCCAAAGTCGCATGTACATCATTGTATTTTGTCTCACTATATTTTTACTTTTGTTGGCGGTGATGAAACGCACGCGACTCGGCTTGCAAGTAAGAGCAGTGTCACAAAATCGTGATATGGCCAAGTCTATGGGGGTTAGGTCTGAATGGATAGATGCACTTACTTTTGGTTTAGGCTCTGGCGTGGCTGGCGTGGCTGGCGTGGCCTTATCCCAGTTAACCAACGTCGGTCCTAATATGGGCCAAGCTTATATCATTGACTCCTTTATGGTGGTGGTGTTTGGCGGGGTAGGCAATCTTTGGGGCACCCTAGTGGCCGGTTTAAGTTTGGGCGTGGCTAATAAAATTCTTGAGCCCTGGGCTGGTGCAGTATTGTCTAAGGTTTTGGTGTTGGTTTTTATTATCTTATTTATACAAAAACGACCCCGTGGCTTGTTTCCGCAACGGGGACGTGATGCCAAAGGATAAGTAAAAATGATACGTTTATTAAATAATGATACGGGTGGCCGCTGGTTAATTGGCAGTTTGCTGCTGGCGATCGTTTTGATACCCGTGCTTAATGCTCTTCCCACCAGTTCAAGCCTGCATTTCCCCACCTATTCGGTCACCCTGTTAGGCAAATACCTGACTTTGGCTTTGCTGGCTTTATCGGTTGATCTAGTATGGGGCTATTTGGGTATTCTTACTTTAGGGCATGCCGCATTCTTTGCTTTGGGTGCCTATGCCATGGGCATGTATTTGATGCGCCAGATTGGTGACCGAGGGGTTTATGCCAATGCCGAATTGTCTGATTTTATGGTGTTTTTAGATTGGCAGGAATTACCTTGGTTTTGGCAGGGGTTTGATCAGTTTTGGGTAGCAATTTTGATGGTCATGCTGGTGCCAGCGGTGTTGGCCTTTGGGTTTGGGTTTTTGGCCTTTCGCTCTCGCGTTTCGGGTGTTTATTTGTCGATCATTACCCAGGCCATGACCTATGCCCTTATGCTGGCCTTCTACCGCAATGAAATGGGGCTAGGTGGTAATAATGGCTTAACTGACTTTAAAGATATCTTAGGCTATAGCCTGCAAAGTGATCACACAAAAATGGCGTTATTTATTGCCAGTGCTGTGGCCTTAATAATAGGGTATTTGTTGTGTCGTTTTATTACCAACAGTCGGGCGGGTAAGGTGGTTGTGGCCATAAGAGATGCGGAACAACGAACTCGGTTTATGGGTTATCGAGTCGAAAATATCAAGCTGTGGGTGTTTGTCTTTTCGGCCATGCTAGCAGGAGTGGCTGGGGCCTTGTATGTGCCACAGGTGGGCATTATTAATCCCAATGAGTTCTCACCACTTAACTCGATAGAAGTTTTGGTATGGGTGGCTGTAGGGGGGCGTGCAACGCTTTACGGTGCGGCCATGGGTGCCATCCTGATTAATTATGCCAAGTCTTATTTAACCGTTGAATTGCCTGAAGTTTGGTTATTTGTGTTGGGTGGCTTGTTTGTATTTGTAACCTTAGTGTTGCCTCAAGGTGTGGCTGGGTTACTGAAGCGCAAGGGGACTGAATGAACAACTTGCATCCTAGTACTGACCTTAAGCCACATCAAATAACTCCCACAGGGTTAGATTTTTTAGCCCCCGACAAAAACCATACTGTAAATGTTGATCATTCAATATTGCTCTATGTGGAATCTCTATCAGTCGCATTTGAAGGTTTTCAGGCCATCAACGACCTCAACCTATACATTACAGATGGTGAGTTGAGGTGCATTATTGGCCCTAATGGGGCTGGTAAAACAACCATGATGGATATTATAACGGGCAAAACAGCCCCTGATTCTGGGATTGTGTATTTTGGTCAAACCATTGATTTATTAAAGCTGGATGAGCCCGCTATAGCCCAAGCAGGTGTGGGTCGGAAATTCCAAAAGCCCACGGTATTCGAACACTTGAGTGTCTGGCATAACCTTGAGTTAGCTATGGCGCAAAAGCGCAATTTTTGGAGTTTATTGCACGCCAAAATGACCCCAGAGCAACGCGCTAACATTGATGAGGTATTAGTGCTGATTGGCCTAAAAGATCAGGCGAGAAAACTAGCAGGCACCCTTTCTCATGGTCAAAAGCAATGGCTTGAAATTGGCGCTTTACTCATGCAGCGGCCGCGTTTGTTGCTGGTGGACGAACCCGTTGCGGGTATGACCCACCAAGAAATGGATAAAACCGCCGAATTGTTGCGCTCTCTGGCAGGCAAACACTCTGTCATTGTGGTGGAACATGACATGGAATTTGTGCGCAATTTATCTGATGGCGGTAAAACCGTAAGTGTCCTTCATCAAGGCTCCATTCTAGCGGAAGGGACAATGGCTGAAGTGCAGAATGATGACCGTGTGAAACAAGTGTATTTAGGAGAATAGCCAGTGCTGAGGGTAGAGCAAATTAATCAGTTTTATGGCCAAAGTCATATCCTGTGGGACTTAGACCTCCACGTTGAGCCAGGGCAATGCACGGTGCTTATGGGGCGCAATGGGGTGGGAAAAACTACCTTGTTGAAATGCATCATGGGTCAGTTGGGCCTGAGTTCAGGCACTATTATCTTTCAAGGTGAAGACATCACTCTATTGAATACTGAGTCACGTCCCAGAATGGGTATTGGTTATGTACCTCAAGGTCGGCAGATCTTTCCTTTGTTAACCGTGGAAGAGAATTTGCAAATTGGTTTGCCAGTCTTACCGCGCGGGGAGCGCAACATAGCTGAGTATATTTTTGATTTATTTCCTGTGCTTAAGGATATGTTGGGTCGCCGTGGGGGTGATTTGAGTGGCGGTCAACAACAGCAATTAGCCATTGCTAGGGCTTTGGTAGTGCGGCCTAAATTACTCATACTGGATGAACCCACAGAAGGGATTCAGCCTAATATTGTGCAGGAAATAGGTGACATTATTGTGCAGTTAAATCAACAGTTGGGTTTAACGGTGTTGTTGGTTGAGCAGAAATTAGCCTTTGCTAGAAAGGTGGGTCATCAGTTTTGTATCCTTGATCGTGGCTGTGCTATTGCACAGGGTAGTATCAAAGATTTAGATGACAGTCTCATCAAACAATATCTAACAGTATAGGCACAATTTATGGAAGCGGTGGCTAAAAATACCAATTGGCAAGCTGACCTGGCTTTAGACTTTGCGCCTAGGGCTGGAAAGACCCGCCTGATTGCTTCCCAACGGCGGGGCCCATTAACAGTGCAGAGGGCTTTTTACCCAGAAGGAAATGTTAATCATACCTACTTACTCCACCCGCCCGGTGGCGTAGTTGGGGGTGATGAATTGAATATCAACATTAATGTGCAGGGGGGAGGTCAGGTGCTTTTGACAACACCCGGCGCCACCAAGTTTTATCGTTCAGCAGGGCCTCAAGCCTTGGTAAAGCAAAGCTTACACATTGCTGATGGTGCAACATTGGAATGGATGCCATTAGAAAGCATTTTCTTCCCTGCGACCAATGTGGCCATTAAAACAGAAGTCCATTTGACGGCTAATGCTAAGTTTATTGGTTGGGAAATGAATTGTTTGGGTCGACCGGCCAATGGTGAAGGCTTTGCCATGGGCACTATCAATAGTGATTTTGCATGTTATCGCGATGGCAAGATCGTGTTGTTAGATCGGTTTGCGACGCAGGGCGAATCAATGATGGCTTCGCCTGTGGGTATGCGAGGATTTAGCGCGCAATCGATGTTAGTGGCAACCGTGTCTGATGAATCATTAATTCGACAGGTGCAAACCATGCTTGCTGGTTATGCACCCAAAATTTGGGCGGGAGCTAGCTGTGTTGATGGTTTGTTAGTGGTGCGTGTATTGGCACACCAGAGTCAAGATATGCTGCTCCTGCTCGTTGCAGTATGGCGCTTGCTGCGGCCAGTAATCATGGCACGCCAAGCCGAGCCGCCCCGTATTTGGGCAACTTAAAATATAGAGTTGATAGATTAGCGCCTTTTTAGGCACTGTAGGAGTGAATTTATGGAATTAACACCGCGCGAAAAAGACAAATTAATGCTGTTTACCGCAGGTTTGTTGGCTGAGCGACGCAAAAACCGGGGTCTAAAGCTTAACTATCCAGAATCTGTGGCTTACATCAGTGCTGCACTTCTGGAAGGCGCTCGCGATGGTCGCAGTGTGGCAGAGTTAATGGATTATGGCAGTACCCTGCTGACCCGAGACGATGTAATGGATGGCATCCCTGAAATGATTCAGGATGTTCAAGTAGAGGCCACCTTTGTCGATGGCACCAAACTAGTCACAGTTCACGAGCCAATTGTTTAAGGAAAAGCAGATGATACCAGGTGAATATCGCGTTGCTAAGGGCAGTATTGTATTAAATGCTGGTCGTGAAACGATAGAGGTTGAGGTAGCCAACAAAGGCGATCGCCCAGTGCAAATTGGCTCTCATTATCATTTCTTTGAAGTGAATGAAGAACTCCATTTTGATCGCCAAGCCAGTCGTGGCTTTCGGTTAAATATTGCAGCGGGCACTGCCGTGCGCTTTGAACCAGGGCAAACGAGGCGGGTTGAATTAGTGGCTTTAGCAGGTAAGCGTCAGGTGTACGGCTTTCAGGGTAAAGTGATGGGTGCATTAGATTGAGGAATGAAAGATGGTAGCAATATCACGCAGTGCTTACGCAGAGATGTTCGGCCCAACTACGGGCGACAAGGTGCGTTTAGCAGACACAGAATTGTGGCTTCAGGTGGAAGACGACTTGACGCATTATGGGGAAGAGGTGAAGTTTGGTGGTGGTAAGGTTATTCGTGACGGCATGGGACAGAGCCAGGCCTGCAGCGCTCAGGTGCCAGACTTAGTCATTACCAATGCCTTGGTCATCGATCATTGGGGCATCATCAAGGCTGACATTGCGATCAAAGATGGGCGTATTCAGGCCATAGGTAAAGCGGGTAACCCAGACATTCAACCCGGCGTGAGTATTGAGATTGGGCCAGGTACAGAAGTGGTGGCAGGGGAGGGGCAATTGTTAACAGCGGGGGGTGTTGATGCCCATATCCATTTTATCTGTCCACAACAGGTAGAAGAAGCACTATGCTCTGGTGTCACTACCATGCTAGGCGGCGGCACTGGGCCGGCAACAGGCACTAAGGCCACCACCTGCACTCCAGGGCCTTGGAACATTGCGCGTATGCTGGAAGCTGCTGATGTGCTGCCGATGAATCTTGGGTTTCTTGGCAAGGGTAATGCGAGCCTTCCAGAGCCCCTGCGGGAGCAGATTGAAGCGGGTGCCATGGGTTTAAAATTACATGAGGACTGGGGTTCCACACCTGCAGCTATTGATAACTGCTTATCAGTGGCTGAGGAATATGATGTGCAGGTGGCAATTCATACAGACACACTGAACGAAGGTGGCTTTGTTGAATCCACATTGGCAGCCATTGGTGATCGGGTCATTCATACCTATCACACCGAAGGTGCTGGTGGTGGCCATGCGCCAGATATTATTAAAGCGGCCGGGCTAATTAATGTTCTCCCGTCGTCTACTAATCCAACTCGTCCGTATACGGTCAATACTGTGGATGAACATTTGGATATGCTCATGGTATGTCATCACTTGGACCCTAGTATTCCTGAAGATGTGGCGTTTGCCGAATCGCGCATTCGCCGTGAGACGATTGCCGCAGAAGATATCTTGCACGATTTGGGGGCTTTTTCTATGATTTCCTCCGATTCTCAAGCCATGGGTCGGGTCGGTGAGGTAATTACCCGCACTTGGCAAACAGCCCACAAGATGAAGGTGCAAAGAGGCCCATTAGCAGAAGATTCTGCCGAAAATGATAACTACCGGATTAAACGGTATATCGCTAAATACACCATTAATCCAGCCCTGACCCATGGCATTGCCCACGAAGTGGGGTCTATTGAAGTAGGAAAACTGGCAGATTTAGTGCTATGGAAACCCGCTTTTTTTGGCACCAAACCCAGCCTGATTATCAAGGGTGGCATGATTGCAATGGCCCCTATGGGGGATCCCAATGCCTCAATCCCTACCCCGCAGCCAGTGCACTACCGTCCTATGTTTGGTAGTTTGGGCGCCGCATCCCAAAGCACAAGCATGATCTTTTTGCCCACCGTGGCAGCAGAAAATGGCTTGGCAAAAACATTGGGATTGCGCTCGTTAATTGGTTATGTGCGAGGCTGTCGTGATTTGTCCAAAGCCAGCATGATTCACAACGATTGGCTGCCCGACATTGACGTGGACCCACAGACCTATGTGGTACAGGCTGATGGAGTTGCATTAACTTGCGAACCCGCAAGCGAACTGCCTATGGCGCAACGTTATTTTTTATTCTGAGGCCAGTCATGATCAAATTTATTAACAAGGTGGAAGGTGAATCAATACCCCATCTTCAACTTAGCCTCAGTATTGAGCAGCGTATAAAAAGTCGGTTACGAGTGACTTTAAGTGATGGCCAAGAAGCGGGTTTAGACCTACCTCGAGGCATTACATTAAGGCATGGGGACATACTGTCTAGTGAACATGGAGACCGCGTAACAATTGTGGCTGCCGTAGAAACCTTGTCTGTGGTGCGCACTGATGATGATCTGTTGCGGGCTCGTGTGTGTTATCACTTAGGCAATCGTCATACACCTATAGAAATCAAACCCCATTTCGTCAGTTACCAGCATGATCATGTACTGGATAAAATGGTGATGGGTTTAGGGGGCACGGTAACCCTTGAAGAACTGCCATTTGAACCAGAAACGGGGGCCTACGGTGGTCATAGTAATGATCATTAAGGCTAAGGTGTTTCTATAGTGGAGCCAACATTTAGATTGTTTCAGCTCATTAGCCCATCACTGCCCGTGGGGGCTTTTGCCTACTCTCAGGGACTGGAGTGGGCCGTAGAATCGGGCTGGATTCATGATCAGGCAAGCTTTGATGGCTGGTTGAGGTCTCAGCTCACTGAGTGCCTAACCCAGCTCGAATTACCCATGCTAAATGCTGCTTGTGCAGCTATAGAGAGGCAGGATTGGCAGCGACTGCAGGATATTAGTCGAACTTTGATGGCCTGGAGAGAGACCAAAGAACTAAGGCAAGAAGAACAATTACGAGGCGAGGCATTAATGCGATTGTTACCTAATCTAGGGATTATTGTGCCAGATATCATTCGCTCAGCAGCCCAGCGTAGCCAGGTGGTGGGATTAGCCATAGCGGGGGCTCAGTGGCATATTCAAACTAAGGATTTATGCCGCGGTTATGTTTGGAGTTGGTTAGAAAATGCCGTCATAACAGGGGTGAAATTAATCCCTTTAGGTCAGACACAAGGCCAGCAGATATTGCATGGGATGTCCTCTGCACTCGAACAAGCAGTTCAATCAGCTGCAGCAATTGCCTATGAAGACGCTGGCAGCAGCGCTCCAGCATTAGCCATTGCTAGTAGCAATCACGAAATTCAATATACACGTTTATTTAGGAGTTAATTGTGAATGAATATAAAATGCCCTTACGTATAGGGGTTGGTGGGCCCGTAGGTTCTGGCAAGACCGCATTGCTTGAAGCTGTCTGTAAAGCCATGCGAGATGACTATAATTTAGCAGTGGTCACCAATGATATTTATACCCAAGAGGATGCAAAAATTTTAACTCGGGCTGAGGCTTTAAGTGAAGATCGCATTATTGGGGTGGAAACAGGGGGATGCCCACATACAGCCATTCGAGAGGATGCTTCTATGAATTTGGCTGCCATTGATACCCTTGCCCGGCGCCACAAAAATTTAGACATTGTATTTGTGGAAAGTGGAGGCGACAATTTAAGTGCCACTTTTAGTCCTGAGTTAGCAGACCTTACCATCTTTGTTATCGACGTAGGAGAAGGAGAAAAAATTCCTCGCAAAGGTGGCCCAGGCATTACTAAATCCGATTTACTGGTCATCAATAAAACCGACCTAGCCCCTTATGTTGGCGCTGACTTAGGCATCATGGAAGCTGATACCAATCGCATGCGCCCCGAAAAGCCATGGGTTTTTACTAACTTGAAAACGCTTAATGGCTTGGACGACATCATAGAATTCATTCGTCATTATGGTATGTTAACTTGACCTAGGGCGCAGACAAAGCCACTCCTTGGCCAACAAGGTGATGGCTTTGTGGGTGCAAAAAACCTATAAACGCGGGGCATGCCAGTGTTGCCTAGGGTGTCACCATCTTGAGTTCATTAACCATACGTTCACGGCGCTTATCGTCGGGTTGAATGGGTGCTGCTCCCAGCTCGCGCGCCGCTTGGTGGCCCGCGTAGACAGCATGAGCGATTAAACCAGGTGCTGCACAGTCACCAATGCGTTGTAAGGTTTTGAAGCGCTCGGCGAAGGGCTGTAGCGCATGCCATAGTGAATCATTGGCAATGCGTGATGTTACAGGCACTAGATACTCGGCTTCAATGGTGCTTATCGAACCGGTGAAGACACATTCTAATTGCGCGGTAGAATCTTGCCAAGACAGTAAGCCACGGTTATAGATGATGTCGATACCGGCGTCGATGAGTTGCCGCATGACTGCGGCTTGGTCATCGGTGTAGGAATGCCAGCCGCCCACTAAAGAGGCAGGTGTGATCAGCGTCACTGCAATGCCACGTTGGCGTAATTTAAGTGCCAATAAGTTGCCCATGGAGTAATGATCGTCATCATAGACGATGGCCCTTCCATCGGGTATTTGATCACCCATAATGTCTTCTACTGAAACCACTGTGTGGTCTTGGAAGCCGTCAAATGGGGACGCACTGTGACGGCCCACACCATCGGTGCGCCAATGGGCACCCGTGGCGACGAACACGTGTGTTGGGCTTAGTTCGAGTATGGCCTCTGCATCCAGCAGACTGCTGGGGTAGATAGCCACGTTATCCATCTTTGCCAACTGCCCAAGGCGCCAGTCTCGTACCCGTGCTACTTCAGACATGCCTGGCAAGCGTGATTCTTGGTTTATCCTGCCACCTAGCTCGCGTTCGGCTTCAGCAAGGGTAACAGCGTATCCACGTTGGCCTAGGGCGCAGGCGGCTTCTAGTCCTGCTGGGCCACTGCCGATAACCAGAACCGATTCATCTGCGTGTTGCTTAGCAATGCGCTCAGGGTGCCATCCTCGACGCCATTCTTCGCCCATGGTTGGATTCTGTGTACAACGAATCGGTGCGTTAAGGGAATCGTGGGCGTAACAGACGTTGCAGCCAATACACTCTCTAATGTCGTCGGGACGTCCATATTTGATCTTATTGGGTAGGAAAGGATCGGCAATGGATGGGCGTGCAGCGCCAATAAAGTCTTGGGTGCCACTAGTGATCTGCTTAAGCATGGTATCTGGAGAAGTGAACCTGCCGACACTCACCACAGGCTTACTGGTAAGGGACTTTATTTTTGCGACAGCTAACTGATTCGAGGCTTCTTCAACAAATCGAGCGGTGCCCATTTCTAATGCGTAATCGGTGACGGTGATATCCCATAGGTCGGGTAATTCGGCTATTTGTGAGAACATACCTACCAAATCATCCGGGTCTTGATCGGGTACTGCTGGGATAGAGTAGCGCACTGCCACTGCACATCGGCCCTTCACTACCTCTAGTGTGTCTTCGATAATCTCTCTAATCAAGCGTACTCGATTCTCTGGGCTACCACCGTATTCGTCGTCGCGTCTATTCCATTCGGCCGACAAAAAATTATTCAGCAGATAACCGTGATTGGTGTACACATAAACAATATCAAAACCTGCTTCAATGGCTCGTTGGGCGGCGGCTTTATGCCATTTGCGTAGCTCGGTAATATCGTCTTTGGTCATGGCTTGAGTTTGCAGAGGCATCCCTACGAGGGCGTCATTAGGGCGGCTTGATGCCGAAATAGCCTGCTGACGAGTGTACAGATTAGCGCTGCTTTGGCCACCGTGCCATAGTTCTATGCCCGCTAGGGAGCCATGGGCATGCACTGCGTCTGTCATCAAGCGTAAATTCTTAATATCGCCTTTATCCCATATAGAGGCGTGGGGAAAGGGCATATCATCAGAACTAGGGTGGATAGAACAATACTCGGTACAAACCACGCCCCAGCCACCTTCGGCTTTGATGCCGCGCATTGCAGCCATCATCTGTGGGCGCATGTATCCCATGCCACAACAGTGGGGTACTTGGTAAAACCGGTTGGGCGCTGTTACTGGGCCAATTTTAAGTGGCTCGAACAGAATATCGTATTTGGGGTCGCGGCTCATGGCAGTGTTTCCTATGCTATGCCTTTCCTGGGTGAACTCATGTTGCGTTACCACAACAGCGGGGCGCTTGGTAAAGCCCCTTGAGTTCGAGGGGCTTAACATTAGATGGTGAGGTTAATCTGATTCTACCATCTGTTGATTGGTCTGTGCCAAGGTGCCTATAGAAGGTGCAACATCTAACGAGGTCACTGGAATGCTTCTGCGTAACTGATTGTGAAAGGCGCAGGTCCCCATCTCTAAATCAGACATGATTGCCCCATTAAAGGCACTTGAGCGCATGCCTTCTGCTGACCACTTAACAAGTTGCATATCTTCCTCACCTACCATTATATTAATTTGTCGATTGTACTCTCGTGCACTTTTCATCTTGGGCCGATCATCTGCAAGCGCATAGCTGCGTCCAGCCATGGCACTTTTTTGAAAGCCAATGGGGTAGGAGTGATAAATTTCAATCTGATCTGGAAACAGTGTGATCACGAAGCCTGGAAATGTGGACCAGTAAATCCATTGCCGTTGATGTGAAGGGGGTAGGTAGCTCTCTTTGGGTAGTGTATTCACATAATCCTGATTAAGTTGAGATTTATGTTTGCCTGCATCAATATCACCACATGAACGACTCACTTGATCGTTCAGTACCTGATCTTTATAACTTCTGCCCACTAAGTCGTAGTAATCTTTATGTCCCATGGGTACATGATATCCCTCACTATCAATATCAACGATCGACTTCCAATCACAGTTAAACTCCATGGCCCAGGGCTCATTAATTGGTTGCATGTCTTCAATTTTATAGAGTGAAATCTCGGCTTCAGCGTCTTTAAATGTTTCTGCAATACTAGGGCCACTGCCAAAAAATCGGATAAAGATCATCCCGTGCCATAATTCGCATTCGATAGGCTTTAACCCTAGAGTAGACTTGTCGATAGCGGGAAATGTTTCGGCCCGAGGAATATTCTTTAAGCGTCCATCAAGATGATAAGACCAGCCATGAAAAGGGCACACTAATGCATTTCTGCAATGACCTTTATCATCGGGAACCACTCTTGATGCACGATGGTTACAGACGTTGTGAAAGGCCCGTACAACGCCGTCCTCGCCACGAATAATGACTGCACGTTCATTGGCCATCTCCATACATTGGTAATCTCCAGCTTCAGCAAGCTCCGAGACATGGCCAACCCACAACCAGCTTTTCAAGAAAACACTATTGATTTCTAGATCCGTTAGCTCAGCATTATTATAGGTCCATGCAGGCAAGCCTTGGCGAGTATTTTTTGCTTGTGCAAAGACACTTTCTGGACTCTTAAAATTCATTGTTACAGCTCCGAAATACACACACTTAAACGCTTTTAAAGGTCCCATCAGCGATGCAATCCTGCATGGCTAACTCTACGCCTTGGTAGAGAATATCGACTAAATCATCGATCTGTGCTTTGGTAATAATAAGTGGCGGCGATAGGACACACATATTGGCGAGTGGCCGCACGATTAAGCCCATGGCTTGGCAATGTTGGTCAATGCGATCGCCAATTTCATAATCCATTTCTAGGTCGTCTGCGCCTTTAGTGAGTTCGCATTCAACACATGCCATTAGGCCCAGCCCACGGACATCCCGAACAATGGGGATATCATAAAGTGATTTAATTCTTTGCTGGAAATAAGCCCCGACTTCGCGCGCATTTTCGCACAGTTTTTCACGCTTTATTATTTCAAGGTTTTTTAATCCTGCAGCAGCGGCAACGGGATGACCTGAATAAGTAAATCCATTGGAAAATATAGCGCTCTCAAGGTCTGGGTTATTGAATTCATTGAGTAGTCGGTCTGACACTAAAAAAGCCCCCATTGGGATGTAAGCCGAAGTCAAACCTTTGGCCGTGGTGATAATATCAGGCACAATATCAAACACAGCCTCGGAGGCAAAAATATGCCCGAGTCTGCCAAAGGAAGTGACCACCTCATCGGATATATAAAGCACGTCATATTGATGGCATACGTCAAGGCAACGCTTGTGATAACCCGTGGGTGGAACAATCACACCACCAGAAGCAAGGATAGGTTCCGCAACAAAAACGGCGACCTTGTCTGCTCCCAGCTCAAGAATTTTGTTTTCTAGGTCGGCAACACATTGATCGAGAAAGTCAGCATCGGTCATCTGCTCTGGTTTCAACAATGGATGTGGAGCGGGAATGTGGTGCACAAGGTCAGTTGCAAAATCGAGATAGTTTTTATCGCGCTCTTTGCCAGACACACTTGCAGACAGATAAGTACTGCCGTGATAGCCCTTTAACCGAGAAATGATTTTTTTCTTCTCAGGTTTGCCTCGATAATTATTATAAAACTGCACAAAGCGTAAAGCTGAATCAACGGCTGTTGATCCGCACGTGGTGAGGAATGCGTGGTTAAGATCACCTGGTGCTTCAGCTGCAAGCGCTTGGCTAAATTGCGCGGCTGGGCTGGTGGCCATCGACCATGGCGAAGTGAAGGATAGCTGCATAACCTGATCATAAATGGCCTGTGCCATTTCCTTGCGACCATGCCCAATATTAACGCACCACATGCCAGAGGGACCGTCTATTAAACGGTTGCCCTGACTATCGTAAATATAAATCCCATCGCCTTTTTCAACCACAGTACGTTGATTGTTGCCCAGGTTTTGGAAGTTGTCCCATGGGTGGATAAATTGATTGTCCTGCTTTTGAACCTGCGAGGTAGGGTTGTTCATAGATCTCCAAAAGCCAGTTCAGTGGGTATTGATGCAGTTGATTACCGTAACTTACTGAGTAAGCACTCAGTCAATTTATACTGGACAAAACTTTTTTTGTCAATAATAATGAAGCTCATCTACTGATCAATAAGGAGCGTCAATGGACGTAGCTGAAGCCCAAAAAAGCCCTCAGTCACACCGAAGCAGAGCGCTTCAATCACGAGTTCGAAAGCAGCAATTAATTGGCTCTACCATTGAATGTATTGATCAGTTTGGCTTGTCACAAACCACTATAGCTAAAATAGCCCAGCATGCAGGCGTCTCACAGGGAGTGGTGATCTTTCACTTCCAAACTAAGGAACTGTTACTTGAACAGGTCTTGCGGTTTTTATCCAAGGAATATACTCAAAACTGGAAATCTGCCATTGCTGTGGCTGCAGAGGCCCCGATTGATCAATTGTGCTCAATTGTCATGTCTGCATTTAGCCCAGCGGTGTGTAATCGTAAGAACTTGGGCGTTTGGTATGCCTTTTGGGGTGCATCACAATCCAGGCCAACCTATCAGGAAGTGTGTGGGCAAACGGATAGTGAGTTTTCATCAACCCTGCTAAGTTTGTGCACTCAGTTATGTCAGGGTGTAAAGACGTCCGTATCGGCTGAAGTCGCGGCCATGGGCATTGAGGGCCTACTCGATGGTCTGTGGCAAAGCTGCCTGATTGGAGAAAGTAAATTCAGCCCAAAAGAGGCTAATAAAACCGTATTTGATGTGATGGGACTTATGTTTCCGTCGGAGAAAAATATTATAGAGGAGTATAAATTGTCATTTTTGACATAAAAAAACAGTGAAGTAGTTTTAATTAATTATTGGGCATGTAAAACATGTCAATTGGAGAGAACATGAAATATAAAAACAATAAGTTCGTTCAACACTTAACGCTTGGAACCATAGCGTTTACCCTGATGTTGGGTACATCGACTGCTTATGCCGCAGGCGTGCTCAATGTCACTAACTGGGCAGAGTATATTGCCGAAGACACCATTGCTAATTTTGAAAAGGAATTTGACGTCAAGGTTACCTATGATAACTACGACTCAGAAGAATCTATTCAATCAAAACTGCTTGCCGGTAGCTCTGGTTACGACGTGGTGAGCCACTCAAGTAGTGCGGTTGCAAGGTTACTTCCCGCCAATATTCTGCAAAAGCTTGATAAATCCAAACTACCTAATTTAAAACACATAATGGATAGCCTTGATACGCAATTGGATCTAAATATTGATCCGGGTAACCATTACTTCACGCCTTATATGTGGGGCACACATGGCGTGACCTACAATAAGGCATTGGTGCTAGAAACCTACCCAGACGCTCCCATTGGATCTATGGATATGGTTTTTGACCCTGTACATATGGAAAAGCTAGGCAAGTGTGGCGTCGCCTTTTTGGACTCGCCTACAGACATTCTGCCCATGGCATTGGCCCATATGGGACTAGATCCCTATTCAGCCAATAAGGCGGACTATGACGCCGCCGAAGAAATGTTGTCTGCCATTCGACCTTACATTAAAACCTTTGATAATTACGCCTACAATCAAATGCCTCTGAAAGAGTTTTGTATTGCAGTGACTTGGGGACCAGATGGTTTATTAGCCATGTCCGGTGCCGAAGAAGCAGACACTGGCGTAGAACTTGAGTTTTTCGTACCACCAGGAAACGGCAAGGCGATGTTGTGGATTGATGGCCTGGTGATTCCATCAGATGCGAAGAATGTTGAAAACGCACACCTGTTCATCAACTATATGATGCGTCCCGAAGTGGCGGCAGCAAATAGTAACTACACATGGTATGCCAGCGGCAATAAGAGTGCCTTTGACTTGATTGATCCAGCAGTGACAGGGAGCCCAGCAGCTTACCCCACGGCCGAATCGGTTGCAAAAATGTACACTTATAAAGCGATCCCAAGAAAAATACAGAAAGCACGTACCCGTGCATGGACAAAGTTTAAATCTGGCCAATAATATCTCAAGCCCTACAGTGATCGCTCGATAGAGCCTTTACTGTAGGGCCTGTGACCTATTAATATCTGCCATTGGACTTTCACCATGCCACAGCAAACTAATTATTCTTACAGACCTTGGCTCGATGCTGACGCCGAGCCCTTTATCAAACTTCGCAGTGTGAGTAAAAAATTCGGTGAATTCACAGCAGTAGACAATATCGACCTGGATATTTACAAAGGCGAACTATTTTCCTTATTAGGCGGATCGGGTTGTGGAAAAACAACCTTATTGCGCATGCTAGCTGGGTTTGAACCTCCGTCAAGTGGCACTATTTATATCGACGGTGTTGATATGACTGATGTGCCTCCCTATGCTCGCCCTATTAATATGATGTTTCAGTCTTACGCACTATTCCCGCATATGACGGTTGAACAAAATGTTGCCTATGGACTTAAACGCGATAAAATTCCAAAGCACGAAATTAAGCGCCGTGTTGACGAAATTCTCAGCATGGTTGAACTATCAGATTTCATTAAGCGCAAACCCCATCAACTTTCGGGTGGGCAGCGCCAACGTGTGGCCCTTGCCCGTGCCCTAGTTAAGCGGCCTAAAGTACTTCTGCTCGATGAACCCCTAGGCGCATTGGACAAACGCTTAAGGGAACAGACGCAATTTGAGTTAATCAACATTCAAGATCAACTTGGGGTCACCTTTGTTGTGGTTACTCATGATCAGGAAGAAGCCATGACCTTGTCGACCCGCATGGCAATGATGGATGCAGGCAAGTTTCAGCAAATTGGTACCCCCTCAGAAGTTTATGAGTACCCTGAATCACGACTGGTGGCCAATTTCATTGGTTCAGCCAATATGTTTGAGGGGCGGGTGAGTCAGAGTGGGCCTGATCATGTGGTTGTTGCCAGTAAAGAGTTAGGTGTCGAATTTAATACTGAACACACTAATTCAATCATCGAGGGCACAAAAGTTTGGATCGCAGTGCGTCCAGAAAACATCACCCTATCAAAAACAGCTTTGGATGTGACCAAAAATCAGCTTAAAGGTGTGGTTGTTGATATTGGTTACCACGGTAAAACATCCACCTATCGAATACGCATTAGCAATGATCAAATTATTGAAGTGAGCGTGCCCAGTCAAAAGCGCCCTAAAGGTGATCGACACTCGATAGACTGGGACGAAGAAATTTATCTAAACTGGGACCCATCAAGCGCCGTGGTGCTGATGAAATGAAGCTTGCCAATAAGACCCATCATTCAGTAGGGCAGCTAGTCAGCCGAATGCTATCACGCTTGGTTGACCTGCTGCAGTCGCACTGGAAGCTTGTGGTGGTGGGTCTGCCTTTTGTTTGGCTGCTGTTGTTTTTTTTGGCACCATTTATTATTGTGATTAAGATCAGCCTTGCTGAATCATTGATTGCAAGCCCTCCCTACTCGCCGTTGTACGAACGAGCCGAAGACGGCGGGCTCAGCATTAGAGTGATTTTTGAAAACTATAGCTACCTTTGGGAAGATGATCTTTACGTTAACAGCTATATTAATTCGGTAAAAATAGCGTCTGTATCAACTGTGTTTTGCTTACTGATTGGCTACCCGATGGCCTATGGCATTGCCCGTTCCAACCCAACCACCAAAAATGTCTTGTTAATGTTGATTATTTTACCATTTTGGACATCATTTCTTTTGCGAGTATACGCGTGGATGGGTTTACTAGCAGATCAAGGATCCATTAACAGCCTCTTGATTTGGCTCGGCGTCATTGACGAACCGATTCGGATGCTCTATTCCGAATTCGCTGTGTACATTGGCATTGTGTATTCCTACCTACCGTTTATGATCTTACCTTTGTATGCGAATATGGAAAAGCTTGATGTCGCCCTCGACGAGGCTGCGGCAGATTTGGGTGCTAAACCGACCATCGCTTTTCTTACGGTCACTCTGCCATTAACCCTGCCCGGTATCATTGCTGGTTGCTTGTTAGTGTTTATCCCAGCAACTGGTGAATTTGTGATTCCAGATCTATTAGGCGGTGGTAATGTACTGATGATCGGTAGAATTCTTTCAGATGAATTTAACTCCAATAGTGATTGGCCGTTAGCCTCGGCTGTGGCCATTGTGTTACTCATTGTATTGGTGCTACCGATGGTACTGTATCAACGCATTCAGGCGCGAGAAAGGGGAACTTTATGAAGCAGCGTCGCTCAACATTTATCCTATCGATGCTGTGCTTTGGCCTAGCCTTTCTTTACATCCCCATGATTTTACTGATTGTTTATTCGTTTAACTATTCTAAGCTGGTGCCTGTATGGGGTGGTTTTTCAACCCGTTGGTATAGCGTATTGTTTGAAAGTGAAGAGATGTGGGCGGCGTTAGGTTTGAGCTTACGCATCGCCTTGGTTAATGCGACATTTGCGATGATACTGGGAACGCTTGCTGGCATTGCCTTGGTGCGTTTTGGACGGTTTCGAGGGCGAACGCTGTTTACAGGTTTGATCACTGCACCGTTGGTGATGCCTGAAGTCATTACGGGCTTGTCATTGCTGCTGTTGTTTATTGCTTTAAGTCATGCATTTGGCTGGCCGCAGCGGGGTTTTACTACCATTACCATTGCCCACATAACCTTTTCGATGGCCTATGTTGCGGTTATTATTCAGTCGCGCCTCTCTGGCATGGGTACTGATTTAGAGGATGCTGCTCAGGATCTAGGTGCTCGGCCTTTAAGAGTCATGTTTGACATTACCCTGCCACTATTGGCCCCTGGTATGGTTGCAGGATGGCTGTTGGCATTTACCCTTTCAATTGATGATTTAATTATTGCCAGCTTTGTGTCTGGGCCTGGCTCAAATACCCTGCCTATGCTCATTTACTCGCGGGTAAAAGTAGGCTTGAGGCCAGATATTAATGCGCTAGCAACCATTATGATCGTGATGGTGAGCATTGGCGTATTACTCGCCTGTTGGCTAATGATCCGCCAAAAGCATTTGTTAGAGCGTGATGCGAACACCAAGTAGAGCAATAAAAATAAAATGATTAATTGCCACGGGGCAAAGTAAATGTCTAATTATGATGTGTTATTTGAAGCCGTTAAAATTGGCCCAGTAACGGCTAAAAACCGCTTTTATCAAGTGCCTCATTGCTGTGGTATGGGGCACTTACGTCCCCAAGCCCATGCCGCTATGCGGGGCATGAAAGCCCAGGGTGGCTGGGCGGTGGTAAGTACCGAAGAAACAGAAATTCATCCCAGCTCTGATTTATCACCCGCTGTGGAGCAGCGTTTGTGGGATCAACGTGATATCCCAGCACTGCAGTTAATGACCCAAAGTGTGCATGAGCATGGTGCCTTGGCCGCCATTGAATTAGTGCATAACGGTAATCATGCGGCTAACTTATATTCTCGTACCCCAGCCTTAGCACCCAGTAGCCGGTCTTTGGACATTATTTATCCAAAACAAGCGCGGGCCATGGATAAAGCCGACATTCGAGAGTTTCGGCGCTGGCATAAAGCCGCGGCTATACGCGCCAAGCAAGCTGGTTTTGATATTGTTTATGTTTATGCTGGGCATGAAATGTCTTTGCCACATCATTTTTTATTACCTCAATATAACCAACGCACAGATGAATACGGTGGCAGTTTGGAAAACCGACTGCGACTCACTAAAGAACTACTGCAAGACACACAAGAAGCCATCGGTGACAGTTGTGCCGTGGCATTCCGTTTTGCTGTAGACCAAATGCTCGGTAATGAGGGGATGCAGGCGCATGAAGAAGGCAGGGCGGTTGTGGAAATGCTGGCACATATCCCTGACCTGTGGGACGTGAATGTGTCGGGTTGGGCAAATGATTCAGTCACCTCTCGTTTTAAACCAGATTCAGGCTACCAAACCGAATACACAAAGTTTGTCAAACAAGTGACCAATAAACCGGTGGTGGGCGTGGGACGACTGACCTCACCGGACATGATGGTGTCTTTAATTAAACAAGGCGTGCTTGATTTTATTGGGGCGGCAAGGCCGTCTATTGCTGACCCCTTTTTGCCCAATAAAATCCAACAACAAAGAATCGAAGACATTCGAGAATGTATTGGCTGCAATGTGTGTGTGTCTTGCGATAACTTAGGTGTGCCTATTCGTTGTACACAAAACCCCACCATGGGCGAAGAGTGGCGTCGTGGCTGGCATCCAGAAAAAATTGCGCCAGCTAAAACACCACAGTCTGTGTTAGTTGTGGGTGCTGGGCCTGCGGGTTTGGAATGCGCTTTACAGCTGGCTAACCGGGGTTATGAGGTAATGCTTAGTGAAGCTAGTAAACACTTAGGAGGCCGCGTTGTAGCTGAATCTAATTTAAAAGGGTTGGCGATATGGCGCCGTGTAAGTGATTACCGAATCTATCAATTACAGCAGCTGGGCAACGTTAATATTTACCTCGACAGTCATCTAGATGCCCAACAAATATTGGAATTGGGTATTGCTCAGGTGTTTGTTGCCACGGGGTCCAGGTGGAGAAAAGATGGCGTTGGCCGCACTTCTCGCAGGCCCATAGGTGGATTAGAGCAGGTTGCCGTCTACACCCCCGATGACATAATGAATGGTGTCTCCCTTGGTCAAGGTCCAGTGGTGATCTACGATGATGATCAAGGTTACTTGGGCGGCGTGGTGGCTGACCACTTGAGTGACTTAGGCCACAAGGTGCTTTTTGTCACCAGTGCCAGTATCGTATCGCCTTTTACTGAACTTACGCTTGAGCAAAAACAAGTGCAACAAGGCTTGGTCGCTCAGGGAGTCGGCATCTATACCAACAAGAGCATTGTTAACGTGAGCCAAAAGTCTGATCATGTGGGTGTTGAATTAAAATGTGAATATGGTGGCCAAGATGAATGGCTGGCTTGCGCCAGTTTGGTACTAGTCACAGAACGCGAATCAGCGTCACCTTTGTATCAACAATTGCAGCAGTTGCAAGACGATAATGGCACCTCCTCGCCTATGTCAATGCCTATGTTAATACCTATGTCGTTGACCCTAATCGGTGACGCGCTGGCGCCAGGTTTGATTGCCGATGCAGTGTTTTCTGGTCACCTCGCAGCGCAGGAGTTTGAGGCCGACCCTGACATTGTAGAACAAGGCCTATTTAAGCGAGAAATGCCAAGCCTCAACTCATAATTGATGAAGCACAGTCATCCATAAAGGTATACACCATGGAACCCATTCCTAAAACAGATCGACGCGTGGTGAACATTTTCCAAAGCCTGTTCACTCCCATTCAATCCAACGGCAAACCCGACGGCGAGGTGCTGCAACTTAATAATGACAAACCTTTAGGCAGCGGTTTCTATATTTACAAAATGGCTCCAGGAACTGCGACGGTACCCCATAAGCACAAAGGCGACGAGGAATTCTTGATTATCCAAGGAGACCTAAGAGACCATGATGGTGTCGATTATGGCCCTGGCGATCTAGTGTGGCTGCGCGATGGCACTGTGCACAATTCAACCACCAAAAACGGTTGTCTTATCGCAGTCTGCGCTTTGGAACCTGATTTTTAGTTAAATGTTCAAGCTGTCCATGAATCGGTAATACATCAAAGAGGGTGCAAGAAACCAAGGTTTGCCTGTGTATAGTGGGCGTGTCTGAAATTTAATGTCATTAAAAGGGGTCTGGCCTTGCTCCAGTCCCAGCACTTGTTGTCCCATTCTCATTCCCAGATACCCAGCCATGCCCACGCCTGAGCCACAGTAGCCCATGGCATAGTGTAGGCCATCTTCCGCTCCTACATGCATGAGGGAGTCGAAGGTAAAGGCCACAAAACCCATCCAAGAATGGCTCACTTTTGTACGTTCTAATTGGGGGAAGATTTGCGTGAGCGATTGATGGAGCTTGGGGGCGCTTATACGTGGATTACTTTCTCTAAGAGACACGCGCCCACCAAATATAATACGGCTTCTGTCAGGGCTTGGACGGTA
>Ga0307488_10000607_pt1 | contig 29739 bp, 29 predicted proteins | sample SB02metaG_FD_202248 | JGI IMG/M metagenome (GOLD analysis project Ga0307488, IMG submission 202248) | Sea-ice brine microbial communities from Beaufort Sea near Barrow, Alaska, United States - SB 0.2 | ecosystem: Environmental > Aquatic > Marine > Coastal | place: USA: Alaska | collected...
TATTTTATACCTAAAACTAAACAAGAATTACAAACTGCAGTTAATGAATGGTGTGATAATCGAGCAGGAGCATTGGTAAAATATGGTCATATATCATTGTGGATAACAGTGTATATAACAGATATGAGTAAGTTATTTCATAATAAAATACACTTTAATGATTGTATAAAAGATTGGGATACATCATCTGTCACTAATATGGAAGGTATGTTTGAGAATGCAGAATCGTTTAATCAATCATTAAATGATTGGGATACATCATCAGTAAGTTCTATGTACAGTATGTTTTGTGATGCGGAAGCGTTTAACCAATGTTTGAATGATTGGGATACATCATCAGTAATTGATATGGAAGGTATGTTTAATAATGCGACATCGTTTAACCAATATATCGGAAATTGGAATACATCATCAGTCACTATTATGGGATATATGTTTAATCATGCGACATTGTTTAATCAAGGTTTGAATAATTGGGATACATCATCAGTAACCGAGATGGACAGTATGTTTCATTGTGCGGAATCGTTTAACCAAGGTTTGAATGATTGGGATACATCATCCGTAATTAATATGGAAAGTATGTTTCAGAATGCGAGTTCGTTTAACCAAGGTTTGAATGATTGGGATACATCATCTGTCACTAATATGGAAAGTATGTTTACTCGTGCGAGTTCGTTTAACCAACATTTGAATGATTGGGATACATCATCAGTAGTTGATATGAATGGTATGTTTGATTGTGCGGAATCGTTTAACCAATATATCGGAGATTGGGATACATCATCAGTTATTGAGATGAACTATATGTTTGCTGGTGCGAAAGCGTTTAACCAATATATCGGAAATTGGGATACATCATCTGTCACTAATATGCAATTTATGTTTCATGAGGCAAAATCGTTTAACCAATATATCGGAAATTGGGATACATCATCCGTCATTGATATGCAAGGTATGTTTTCTGATGCGGAAGCGTTTAACCAATATATCGGAAATTGGGATACATCATCAGTTACTGATATGGAATATATGTTTAATTATGCGAAATCGTTTAACCAATATTTGAATGATTGGAATACATCATCAGTTACTAATATGAGAGATATGTTTGAGAATGCGAGTTCGTTTAAACAATGTTTGAATAATTGGGATACATCATCAGTTACTGATATGGAAGATATGTTTTATAATAGTAATCTGACATTGTTACCAAATTGGTATAAAATATAGATTTAAATATAGATTTAAATATAAGTTTCAATGAATATTTATTATAGTTATTTTTATTTATTATAGTTATTTTTATTTATTATAGTTATTTTTATTTGTTATAACAAAACTTAATACATATTTTTTATTGTCTAATATACACATTTATACTATACAAAATAAAATTGATTGTTATAAATATATATTTAACAAGCACTATGGATTTCTCAAACAACGAGATAAGATATGTTGTATTTAATCGTCTATATACATGTTATTATAATCCGGAATCATCGAAAGAAATTTCTAAAATATATCAAGTCTGTAAAATGTTTAAAAATAGTATTGATGAAACACAAGAGTATTTTAAATCGTTATATTTTATACCTAACACTAACCAAGAATTACAAACTGCAGTTAATGAATGGTGTTATAATCGAAAAGAAGCATTGGTAAAATATGGTAATATATCATTGTGGCTAACAGGGAATATAACATATATGAGTTATTTATTTCAGAATAAAATAAAATTTAATGATTGTATAAAAGATTGGGATACATCATCAGTAACTGAGATGTACCGTATGTTTAATAATGCGAGTTCATTTAACCAATGTTTGAATGATTGGGATACATCCTCAGTAATTGATATGAGTTGGATGTTTAATGGTGCGAAATCGTTTAACCAATGTTTGAATAATTGGAATACATCATCAGTAACTGAGATGTACCGTATGTTTCATACTGCAGAATCGTTTAACCAATGTTTGAATGATTGGGATACATCCTCAGTAATTGATATGGGTTGGATGTTTAATTCTGCGATCTCGTTTAACCAATGTTTGAATAATTGGAATACATTATCAGTCACTGAGATGTACCGTATGTTTAATTCTGCGAGTTCGTTTAACCAACCTTTGAATAATTGGGATACATCATCAGTTACTGATATGGGAGATATGTTTAATGATAGTAATACGACAGTTTTACCAAATTGGTATAAAATATAGATTAAAATATATTTATAAGTTTTTATAATTTTTATTTGTTATAAAAAAAGTTTATACATATTTTTTTCAAGTCTCTAAATATATTTTTTATTTTATGATATAAAAGTTTGTAATATATAAAATAAAATTGAGTGTTATAAATATATTTTTGATATACTAATTATGAATTATTTATATTAAATTATTTACATTAAAATATGATTTAAATACTTATTTATAATTATTATTAATAATATGTTTAATTTAAGTAAATATAATCCAAATAATAATAAAATTGTATTTCGTTGTAATGGACAAGGATTTGGTGGTTTAGGTGATCGTATGATTGGACTTTGTAGTAGTTTTATATTATCTTTAATCTTGAATTTTGAATTTCGCATATATTGGACATATCCAATAGATTTAAATAATATATTAGATGAAAAAAATATTAAATGGACAACTCGTGATTATGATATGAATGAAATTTTGAAAAATAATGGCGAATTAAATTTAATTGATTTTAATGTGAATAAGAATAAACATATATTAGAAAATAATATTTATAAAATTTTCAATAAAACTATATCCATTGTATCAAATAAAGCATTCTATCTATATTTAATGAATAATAAATATTTAGAATCTAGATTATTAGAATTGAATATTATAAATGAAGATAATATTATACATAATTGTATGTCTATTCTTTTTGCATTAAAACCGTCTACACAACTTAAATACAATAATTTATTATTTACTTTTTCGAAATATCATGCGATTGGCTTACAAATTCGTAGTTTTATTGGAGAATTTTTTGATAATTTAGATGAAAGTAAATTATTATCTTATTATAAATTTATTGAAGATAATTATGAAAAATATAATAATAATTTATTAATATATTTATGCACTGATTCAGATGTTATTGTTAAACATATTACACAAAAATATTCACATATTAATTTTATATTAACTAGTAATACTATTATACACTTAGAGCGTAGTACTGAAACTAATATAAATATTGAAAATAATCTAAAATTAATATTAGAAATTTGGAGTTTAGGTAAAACCAAAGAATTAATGATTACTAATAGTTCTAATTTTGGTAGAATTGCTAGTTTATTATCTCAAAAAATTCCATATATTAATAATAATATGATATATGAATATACAACATTTAATAATATATTAAGTAAAGATAAATTTGATTAAATTTTACAATTATATTTAAAATTATATTATTATATTATTAATAATACTGGTACATATGAATTCTATAATTATAAAAGAAGCAATGACTAGAAATATTATTTTTGAATATGACGCGGAATCATTTATTACGAGTGATTCTATTTTATTATATGGAAGTTGTTTAGAGAAATATAAATTACCAGATAATTTACCTATGATTAATGGATTACATCTATGTAATGAAGATGATATTTCAGATTTTATGAATAATGATAATAGAATTACATTTATTAATAATAAAAAATTACCAATATATTTTGAAAATAAACAATGTGACATGTGTCGTGAATATGTATATGAATCATATTATCATAGTAATAATTGGATTGACCCTACAAATAATGAAATAATATATGATTTTGATATTTGTTTAGCTTGTAATATTATATATCCATCAATCATTCATAATTCTAATGCATATTTAATTAATAATAATAATATTGGTCTTGAAAATTTTCTACAATGGATTCCGTTATATAAAGATGATGAATTTAATGGATTATTATATAATTGTAATAAAAATAGCACAAATTATGGAAAATATGCAATTTGGGTATGTGACAATAATGAACGTATCGGTATCAATATTATCAATAATAATATTCAATCTATTAAAAATGAAGTTGAACAATATTATATTGAATGGGTTCACAACGAATATAATAATTATATATCTACAGATGAATCATATTATAATCGTCCATTAATGAAAATGACATCCATCCGTAAATTATCAGTTCATTTTGAATAAATATTTTATATCTATTTTTTTTTTGTAAAGATATGATAAAATAAAATATAATAATAATATATTATGAGTGATATCGTACAATCTGCAGGTAATACTCCTAATCCTTCTTTCACTCCACAACAAGGAACTATTGGAGCAAATCAAACACAAGCTAATTATAATCAACAACCGCAACAAAATCAAACAAATCGCATTCAGGATAATTCCGGAAATGTTCCTAGAGATGACCGTAGAGATGACCGTAGAGATGACCGTAGAGATGACCGTAGAGATGATTCTAAAAAAACAGATGATGTCGATAATAAATTAAAATTTAAAGAAAAAGAAAAAGAATTGGAACAAAAAAAACTACGGAAAGATGCTAAATTACAATCTGGACAATTAGAATTCACTAAACCTTTAGGATTTAACAATATGACTGCTGATGAACTTGACAAATATAAACAAACTGAAAATGATAAATTTATACATCAAATAACTGTTCCTGTATCTGAAAAAGATATTTCATCAATTCTCGATAATTATAGAGAATCTTCATTAGTTGATGATATTGATGATAAAATTGCGTCTATGAGTGCACGATTAAAAAGTATTCATACGTCGTATGTATTAGAAGATACTAATGCGGATTTTAGAACTACTTCTGTTGAACGAAAAGCACAACAATTATTTGGAAAAGATTTAAAAAGTACTCATGAAGTGTTTATCGAAGATATTAAAAATACTTTTAAAGAAATTCCTGAATTCTTCAAAACATTATTTTATGCAGATAAAGGTAAATTATATAATAGAAAATATGTTATTTTCGCAATTGTACTGTTCATTAGTTATAGTACGATTAATAATCCTACTGTATCATTATTGCGTATTATTCCGGCAAATATATTTTTAATTGGATCAATTATATATGCTTTGTTTAAATTCACGGATGGTACTAATGTATTCTTTGGTAATATTCAAAAAAAACGAAATATATCATTAGTTTTATTCTGTATTACATTGTTAGTATTGACAATTCTGGGAAAAATTGATAAAATAGAACCACTAAGAAAAGTCCGAATAACAGCACAAGATAGCACTGAAGGAGAAGATAGCACTGTGGGAGCAGCACCAGAGGAGGGAGCAGCACCAGAGGGAGAAGATATCACTGGGGGAGCATATTTCACATCACTAGTACCTATCCCTATATTAAAAACTATTATATTTATTCCTGCAGGTATTTTAATTTTAATTAATTATGCACGGTTATATTCATTAAAATTATTATCATTTAAATTATTATTATTATGGAGTATTATTACTGTATTATATATGGTTGATTGGATTATCAATGCCGAAAAGACTAGTGTATCTAATTTAATATGGTGTATTATTTTCCCGTCATTATTATTATTATTAAATCAATCTAATCGTTTAGCACAAATTACTGCTGGTATATTCTTCGCAATATTTATTCACGAATTGTTCCATAACGATATTGAAAATATTTTATTTTAAATATATGTAATAATCCATATATTATATCTATTCAACATCATATAAAATTAATAATAATATATTTATTAGGTACAAATGTATTTGTTATATAGCAAACTTATATGATTTAAAAATTATTTATATAAATATATATATGAAAATTGAACAAGATAAAATAGATAATATTTCTAGTATTGTATTACCAAAATCACAACGATATGTATCTGATATAATTAATCTTAATAAAGTTCCAGTTAATAGTAATATAGATACTGAGAAAATATTGTTTGAAAATTATAATGAAGAGAATAATATAGATACGAATTCATATAATAATGAATTATTATTGGAAGATAATAATAAAATTATATGTAATTCAATTAGTTTAGGATTAATTATTATAGGGAGTGTTTCAATATTACATAAATTATACAATAAATATTATTATTAAATTAATTATCTTTTTTGTTTTGCTATTATTTTTTACTTAAGAATAAACAAAAATAATATTTTATAAAAGTATAGTAAATGAGTTCTGGCACATTACTACAATTAGTTGCAAAAGGAGCAGAAGATCTGTATATTACAGGAAAACCGGAAATGACCTTCTTCAAATCTGTTTATAGAAAACATACAAATTTCGCACAAGAAACAAATAAAGTCCCAGTACCAAACTCAAATTTATCTTATACTAATGAAATTAAAAGAAGTGTCGTGCTCCCGAGAAATGGAGATCTACTATCAAATGCATTTCTTGGATTTACTACACCACATATTTTTTCAAGTGATACACGTAAATTTAGATGGATTCAATATCTTGGTAATAATTTTATTGAAAAAGTTATTATTTATATTAATGGACAAATTATTGATGAAGTATCTGGAGAATATCTTACAATTGATCATGAATTAAATCTTACTGATGATAAAAAAAAATTATATTATGATCTCATCGGACATAATAATGAATTATATGAACCTGACCAAGCATTCAGGCGTAATGGATTTTATCCTACTAGTTCATTAGATAATTCGGATAAGTTAAATTATAATAAACCTCCATCTATTGAATCTAGAACTATTTATATTCCATTAAATTTCTGGTTTTGTAAAAATACTGGATTAGCTTTGCCGTTAATTGCTTTACAAAAAAGTGAAGTCAGGTTAGAATTTACATTTAAACCTCTTCATAAATTATACCAATTATATGATAATACTACTGCAACATATATTAAACCTGATCTAGGTAATAATGAACACTCTATAAATAACTTTATGAGCAATACTGTTAATCTAGGTTCTGCGATCAGTTCTGATTCTGATTATGATTTTGATATTCATCTAGAATGTAATTATATTCATCTAGACAATCCAGAACGACAATTCTTCGCAACTAAATCACATGAATATCTTATCAAAAATGTTCGTAAAATTACTGAAACTAATATTGCACCTGGTGTAGTATCACTTAATATTAAAGCATCGCACCCTGTTATCGAAATTATTGTCACTGCACAAAGAACAGATTATAGTATCAGAAATGATTATAATAATTATACTAATTGGTCAACTAGTGTACCGGAATGGCAAGAAATCAGTTTCTTACCTGAATATAGTAAAATTGCTGGATCTATTGAAATTTCCCAAAATAGTTTCTGGAATTATAATAGCGACAGCCAAAACACTATCAGATTTAATCGTGATAGCACTTCAGGTGCTCTCATTATCGAAAAATATTATTCTGGACAATATAATGAAATTTTTAGATTCGATAGTGACGTTGAAACAAATCCAGCGTTACCTTCAGAGATTGTTAATAGCAATATCGCTCAATATTATGAAAATCAAAAAAGAAATATAATTAACACTTTACAAATATATTTCGATGGAAAACAACGTCTATCAGAAGATACTGGACGCTCACACGAATTCTTCACAAAATTACAACCATATATATATCATCGAGGAAATTCATTAAATGGTGTATTTGTATATTCATTCGCACTTAACCCATGGGACGATATTCAACCATCTGGATCAGTCAATCTTACTCGGGTTGAAAATTTATCATTAAAAATTAATACAATATTACCTAAACAAACTATTGCTGGAATATACGACTATAACTTTAACTTTAATACATACCTAATATCATATAATATATTAACAATTTCAAGTGGTACTGCTGGACTTAAATTCGCTAGATAAACTTATCAGATAATTTAGTTCATCATTATTAAAATTGATTATATTTATTATATCAATTGTATTATCTAAATTATGAACATATTAACTTTACAAATTAGATTATTGCAAAAATTCAATATATTATCATATAAAAAATATAATAATCTAATTCTGTCTAGACAAAAGTGTTTCAATAATATAGAATTTATAACTAATATTTGTAGTAAATGTAATATAGTATATCATTTATTACAATATACAGATCATTGTAATTATAACGTATGTTACACTTGTCAAATATATATTCCTATTATATACTTTTGGAAATGGCGAACACGACATGACTATAATAAATATAGAATTAATGTAGCATATTGTATACAGAAGAAATATAATTTTAATGGAGAATTCCTTAAATATATAGTTTATCTTATGTTCCCCAAATTTTAATATTTTTTTATACATTTTTTATACATTTTTTATAAATTATATTTGAATATAATTTATAAATTGATTTATAATTTAATCATCGTTATATATATATATATATAAATTGAAATAAATGTATTATATATTCAATCGTTCGTATATATTATTCATTAAATTAATAAATATATTAATGAATATTTTAAAATATATATATTTTAATTATATTATTTATAATCATAAAAAATTTAATAAACAAATATGGCACGCAAATGGTTTTGAAATTGTTATACATCCATTAAATTTACCTTTATAAATCTTTACCACAATCTACACAATATATTAATGTCTTATCATAATATTGACTAATATGTTCTACATTGTCATGATTACATAATTGTTGGAGTTTGGTATTTAATATTATTATATTATTCTGTATTATTTCCTGCTGATTATTTAAATATTGTAATATATTTTTCTGTTCATATATTTCCGTCTTTATTTTATCCATTTTATATTAATATTGTTATATATTTTTATACTAAATCAATTTTTAAATTATTAAACGTTATATATTTAACACTCAGGATTACTTTTTTTACAATATATTACGCTATTTAAAATACAATATGTAAATAATATTGAAAAGTTTAGTTATTATAATTATTACATATATTTATCATATTCTCATAGATATAAAATTGTAATGGAGTTTCAATTATACATTTTAATATATTTATTCTATATCCTGCATATAATTTCCTAATACCCAAGTGCTTAACACAATCATATACTGTAGTATACTTATGTTCTATTATATTTACATGCATATTTCTTTTTATACTATCGCCATAATAAAATGCTGATTGAGAAATAATTCCGGATATAGCTCCTGCTACAAATGTATTTTCTGTATAATTTGCTTTCAAATAATTATATAAGGAAAATTGTGACCCTGTATATAATCCACCTATCAATAATGATACTGGAAATCCGGTATAAAAACCTCTCAAACCATATTTTTTATAAATATTATTCGCACATAACGATAGACTATTATTTTTAAACATATTATTATCCAATGAACGTAAACTACGCACAGTTTCCAATGGAAATGTTATCGCAATTTGACTTACGCCAACACATACGCCACTTGCCAAATAATTTACATAATGTGGGGTTTCATACGGTCTCACAAATATACCATTATAATAATTATTAAATTCAAAACGTAATATAAATGCTGGTACTATCCTCACTATATTTATTACATTTCCTTTAAATAAACCATTTATAGCTTCATTCTTATAAATATATTTAAATGAAGTTATTATATTATTATAATATTTTATATTATAATGTGTCTGTACCTGCTGTAATACTTTAATTCGTTCAAATGGATTCGTAAATGTTTTACAGATTATTGCACTTACTGTTGATGATAAGATTGAATTATAATTTTGTTTATAATCCATTATTATACTATTACAAAAATAAATTATAAATCAATTCATTTTTTAAATTATTATATTTACGGTTCTATATTATATATATATATATAAAGTATATAATATATTTTAATTGTTTATCATATACAAATTGCTCAAGAATAATTACAAAATTGTTTATATTTGTGTATATAATAATTTTAAGTATTCTAATAGTATAGGTAAATAGTATTCATTATTTTTAATTCAAATATAAGCGTTCAGACATTTTATTATTTGTATTTATTAATCATTGTTGTATCAAATTTTTATCATTTTATAAATTTATAAATGTTTTTTTTATTTGTTTCACATGACTTTGAGAATTCTCAGCTACGCGCCTAGATTTTTTTTTTAGGAAAGTTAATTCCCCCCCCCCCCTCAGTTTTTTTTTATACTTTATTTTAATTATATTCTTTGACGGTTCTATTTTTATTATTAAATTTATATTAGTTATATTTATTATGATTAGTTATTATTAGTATTATTTGTATTATATATATTATATGTATATATGTTTATATTATTCCATAACAGTCATAGACAGTTTTTACTATTATATTGATTTAAGATTAATAAATAATATATGTTATATATTATGGTTTTATACGAGTGTTATAATTGTGGTTATATAAATATTAATAAATTAAAAATGCAACATCATTTAGATAGAAAAAAAATATGTAAAAAAATACGAGAAAATATAAATTTAAATGAATTGAAAGAAATTATTTTACAAGGAGTTTCTTATCAGGAATATTTAAATCTGAAATTGAAAAATTACAATGTAGCCAAATGTAAGCCAAATGTAAGCCATTTGTCAGCCATGTGTAAGCCAAATGTCAGCCATTTTCATACTACAGCATATATTTGTAATTCTTGTTCTAAAGAATATAAACATAGACAATCATTATCGAAACATAAAAATAAATGTAAACTCAAATTAGAAAAACAAATTGACGAAGATATGATAAATAAATTACAAATACAAGTAAATAATCAAAATAAAGAAATTAAAAAGAAAGATAAAGAACTAACCAAGATTATAAAACAATCAAATAAAACAATAAATAATGGAATAATAAATAATAATAATAATAATATTGTAATAAATAGTTATAAAACTCCAGATTTAAGTCATTTAACAAGCAAAGATATTTATAGTTGTTTATCAAAGAATGTATTTTGTGTAGCAGAATTGATAGAGAAGATATATTTTAATAAAGATAAACCAGAAAATCATAATATTTGTTTAACAAATTTAAAAACTCCATATATTTCAGTATTTGATGGAAAGAATTGGAATGTACAAAAAAAAGTGAATGCATTTGATGATTTGCTAGACCATTGTGAGAATACATTTACCGATTTTGTAGAAGAATGGGATGGAAAATATCCAGACACCGTATTTAAGTTTAATAAATTTTTGGATCGCATATATGATGATGCTGATTTATTGCGGAAAAATATATATGAGGATTTAACTTATAAAATATATAATAATAGTAAGAATTTAAGTATTAAAACTCAATGAAAAAATTATATTTATATTGAGTAAATTTATAAAATTGATAGTCATAAAATTATAATAATATATTAATTTGTAAATAATGTTATCGACAGCGTATGGAGATCATTCTGAAATAGTCCCAGACGATTTTACACATATTCATTATAATTCAGGAGAGACTTTAAGACATATTCATAATATAGGAAAATATATGAATACATTTATTACAGATACTCCAGGAATACATTTTAATTCTCTGGGATATTGTAAAACTAAAGATTCAAATAGATTTGATGAAGAAATTAATTATACTTTAGATTTGAAGATTCCCTATGGAATTACAAAAATTAAGTACAAGAATAATAATTATATATATGCAAATTATTCTCAAGAGCAAATTACAATTGCACTTGCGGAGAATACAACAAGATATGAAACTTTGGTATTATCTGGAGTAACATTAGAGATTTTAAAAGAATTTTTAGAAGATTCTAGGCAATATCAGGTATATACAAATAAAAATAATAAAATTCTCTGTCGTATTTTACAAGGAACTGTTTGGACAGTATTGAATTGTATTAATAAACGTAATGCAAATACATTGTTTTTACCATTTGATATACAAGAAACAATTTTTGATAAAATACAGGACTTTTATGACGCTGAAACAGATTATTGTGAAAATGGAATGCCATTTAAATTAAATTGGTTATTACATGGTGTCGCTGGAAGTGGTAAAACTTCAATTATTAATACAATTGCATCAAAATTTGATTTAGATATATGTTTTCTTCCAATTTCTAAAGATTTAGATGATACGTCATTTATTAAAGCAGTGACGAATATTCCGGTCGGAAATATGTTAGTAATTGAGGATATTGATTCATTATTTGAAGATAGAAATTCTAAATATTCATTATCATTTAGTACAGTATTAAATGTATTAGATGGAGTATTAAAAAAATATAAATTAATTACACTTATGACAACGAATTATAAAGATCGTATTGATGATGCATTATTCCGTTCTGGAAGAATTGATTATCAACTAGAATTTACTCATATTAAAAGAAACCAAGTTAAAACAATGTTCCATCATTTCTTTGAAAATCAAGAAAAAAATTTAACAGAATTACTAGAACAAACTAAAAAATATAAAATGAGTAGTTCAGATATTCATCGTTGGTGTTTCCAATTTCGTAAATCTACAAATGTAATTGAACATATTGATGAATTAATCGCATCTATTACTCTACAAAATGCTTCAAATGAGTATATGTATATGTAATTAATTATCACAGTATTCTATATATTTTGATATAAATTTATGTAATAAATTCAATATATTATTAACAAAGAACACGGAGAAACTATGTATGAATTTTTTTTTCAAGATTAATTTAGGTCGAAATGAATATATTGTTTTTATTGCACATATTTTGCGATATAATAAAAGTTTATTTTTAGTATGTTTTTTCAATTCTTGTATAACATGTTCTAACCCTTTATTACTTTTATATTGGTTACATTTGCTACAACATAGTATAGTATTCGCATTATTATCTTTACCATATTCATTATTTTCTTTATTAATTATTGGAATTATATGGTCTATAGTTAAGCTATGTGTATTATCGCATATATAACATTTTGTAAATGAAGATGTTAATATAACTTTGGCTTTGTGAATATATAATAATTCTTTATTTGTTAATATTTCTTTAGTTTTATGTGATATAGTTTTTATTAATTCTCGTTTTAGAATTGGTTTGACTGAATTTAAACTATTTTTATATAATTTAGTTTTATGTATAGAGCAATATAAATGATTATATAATATTTTTCGATTACATATTTTTTTAGTATTTGTTAATCCTATACATTTATGTGAAATAATTTTCATATATTAATTAATGAGATTAAAACTATATATATAAATTTATATTATATATATATTATAAGTATTTTTAACATTTTATTGTCAGTTAAACCATTCATAAATTATTCTCATATATTTCATAATATATTCGTAAATTATATTAACATATGGTTAATATATTTATTTAAATATTAAAAAAATATTTAATTGTATTATTTTTATAATATAATATTAGTTAATTTGTATTAAATTATTTAGCATTTCTTTGTCATCTGGTGAGGATGGTGTCAATGTATAGCCAAAAATATGATATATTATATATGGACTAATTTTTTGTACATTTTCACTTAATATATATAATGATTTTATATTTTTTAATATATCATCGATTACATTTTTAAAATTTCCATTATCTGGATGTGAATATATTAATACCGCATTAATTAATTCATCATCAGATATATCAATTAATTGTTGCTCGATTAATGATGATCCGATAGAAATATTAATATTTGTAGGCAAATGGTCAGCAATATATTCCTTAGATATATTTTCTTCAGACACTTTTTCAGCAACTTCTTTCCGTTTTGTTTCATTTTTTAACTCTATTGCTATTTTATGTGCTATTGTATTAGATCTGTTAGTTTGTATTATATGTTTAAGTTTATGTTGTGTGGTAATAATTTGTGCGATGTTAAATAGTCTAGGATTATTTCGTAATACATCGATAGTTAAGTATGTTTTAATGTAATCATATTCTGTATTATATATAGGTATTTCATTGTTAATTATGGAAATGTATTTAGATTTAATTACAATTAATAATTTACTAATGTTATGTTTAAGTGAAATAAATTTATGTAATTTAATTTTATTGTTTGAATTTAGAAACTCATAATAAAGTAATACACAATCACAAATATATAATATTTCTTTACTTAAATGGAACTGTGTCTCATTATTATCAAATTTGTTATTAATTTCCTTACTAATTTTATATAAATTTGTATAAAAATCAGTATATGATAATTCTATGTGATTACTTAAATTTTCAAATATTTGTGGAAATAAATGTTTATATATTGTAATATTATTTATTTTCAGTTCTAAAATATGCGAAATAAATTTTTTATCTAAATAAACAATAACAGGTGATTCCTCACTGATTGTATTACATGTTATATCTAATTTGTGTTCGTTGATTATTTGTTGAAATTGTAATTGATCCTTTTCTGTTTTGATATCTTTATATACATTGCATTCAATTAATGAGTCAGCATATATAGAGTGAATATATGTAATATCTTTAATGATAATATAATTATGATGATATTTGTGACTTAATTTCTGTTTATTTTTGAACTGAAATAGTTTTTTAATTTTTTTTTCGGTTAATGATATACCTCCGATTAACTGTTGCAAACGTGTGTATATTTCGGACATAATGAGATTAAATGTATATATATATTAATATAATAAAAAAATAAACATTAATATAAATTAATGTGCGGATTTAACAAATTTAATTTTTTTTATTTTTTTTTTGCCTCCAAATTTTTTTTTATTAATATGTTTTTTATTCTTTTTACCCCCAGTTTTAATAGTTGGTATATATTTATAAATGACAACAAGTAATATACTAAATATAGCAGTGAAGAATTTATTCATAAATTTTTTAACATGAAATTCTCCATTAAATCCTGGAATTGTTATGCTATCACCTTTAAATATAATCGAAGATAATTCATTTGCAATACCCATAATTAATTCGAATATTCCGAATGCGACAATAATATTAATAGTATGATTTTTTGTATAAATACTATCAAAAAACTCTCGTAGAACCATTATATAATATATAATATAAAAAAAAATGTGTAAATTAAAATTCGGCACTTCCAGTTTGTAAATTTTTAGATTCAATTTTATTAACATAAGTATTAATATATTTATAACCATATATACTTCCTAATACTAATGCGAAAACTAGTATAGCTATTTTAATATAATATATATTATTATCGACAGTATATTTAAATATACATTTATCTCCATAACATAATATTAAAGCGATGATAGCACATAAGATAGCGAATACGAGAGGGTTAGTTAAGTGATGAAACATATTATTAAATAAAGTATAATTTAAATGCTAAATTATAACGCAATAAATATATTCGGTAAAAATAATATATAAAAATAAATATAGTATTTATATGGATTATAATAATATCTTAGTAGAAGCTAAAACCGAGCTGACGAATCAATTTATAAATTTATTAACACCGAATATATATGATGGTTTTCAATTGATGTATGTTAATGTAATAGACGAGTGTAATAAGAAACATACGAATGAATATTTGACTGAGTTTCAATTATCCTTGAAAGATATACCGAATTGGTCATCGACAGCAGTGAAGAATGAATATATTAGAATATCAAATAGATGTGATTGTGATTATTTAGATGATTTATTAACTGGAGTATTAGTATCAACTGCCCGTGTATTATCGTCAATAGGTACAAAGAATACGAAAGTAAATTTGAAAATTCCGAAAATCTATAAATTTATACATCAATGTTATATACATGCTGCGCGTGAGTTTTGGAAATTTACATATTTATTTGATAATAATATACCGAAGACCGAAATACAGCGTAATATTCGAGAGAGTGAGAAAATAATAGAGAATAGTATAAAATCCACCATTCGATTTAGTTTACCAGTGCAAAATATGTTAAAAGAATATTTAATAAATACGAAAGAAGATGAAGATGGAGATTTAGATGAAGATATATCAAAAATTTATAAAGATAATTTGAGACAGATGTTAAAGAATAATTTAGAAAGTATACCAATGAATAGTCATAATGATAATTATAATATGAAAATGAATGATAGTGATCCAGAATTAAATGTAGAGATAGAGTCAATAAAACCGTTAAATAAATATATGGAAAGTACTAAAGCGGACTTATTAGAACATCATAAAAAATCACAAGAATATATAGAATCAACTAAATTTGATTATTCTAGTGATGATAAAATATTAAATAAATTACCATCTCATTCAAAACAATTACATGTGAAAAAAAGTGATTATATTGAAACATTAGATGATGATATAAATATAACTACGAAAGCAACAGCAAATATATTAGAAGATGAGACAGATGAATATGATAAGAAGGATAATCGTAAATTATCTTCTTCACATAATCATAGTAAAGATATTAAACAGATTAAAATACAATCGACGAAACTTGTTCCGAACAATACAAAACGAGTACCACCGAAGCCGACGAAGGAAGATGCTATATATTATGATATAGATATAGATAATAGTGATGATTCATTTATAGAATTAGATGATGGTAAAACAAAAAATACGAATTTAGAAGAATTATTTAAAAAGATTTGATTGAGAAAAAAAAATAATATGTAACTTATATAAACATATGTTGTAATGACGGATTAATAGCGTTGAAATCATTATTATTATTTTTAATTAATTCATCAATGATATTATTTGTTAATTTAATTGTTTCATTTACTTTAAATAAAGTAAAATCTTGCATAAATAATAAATAATTAATTTTAGAAATAATTTTCGATAAACATTTTTTTAGAGGTCTAACTCCCCCACTATTTTCAATATGATTTGATATGATATATTTAATATTATCTTCAGTGATTTCGATTTCAGTATTAGATAAATTAAAGTCCTTTAATATATTTGGTAATAAATGTTTTTTTCCAATAGTACATTTTTCTGTTAAATTATAATCTTTTACATTAATAACAGATAATCGATCTAATAATATTGGATTAATTTTAGATAAATGATTAAATGAAAATACGAATAAACATTTTGATAAATCAATTGGAATAGATGAAAAATATTTATCATTAAAATGGAAATTTTGTGATGAATCTGTTAAATGTATAAGAAGATTAATAATTTCTTCACCATGAGGTGTTTCAGAAACTTTATCTAATTCATCGAAATATATAATTGGATTCATACATTCAGATTGCATTAACGCTTCAGCAATTTTACCAAATGTGCTACCTTCATAAGTGAATGAATGTCCATTGAAAAATGATACATTTGACACACCTCCTAAACTTATAAAAATAAATGGTCGTTTTAGTACTGTTGCTAAACCATCTTTAATAATGCAAGTTTTACCTGTGCCTGCGGAACCATTTAATGCAATCATATTATTTTCTGAATTAGGATTACGAATCCAATGTGCGATAATTTCTAAAATATATTCTTTTGTTTCAGTATGTCCATATATTGCATTATCTAATATTTTCTTACTATTAATTAAAAAATTACTTATAATATTTGGTTCTGTATCTGTAGTAATCTCAAAATTAATATATTTACCAAATGGTAATTTTAATAAACTATTAATCCAATTAATATATTTCGATAATTCTGTATTAATTCCTAAACGACATGATAATAAATCATCTAATTTATGTATAATTATAGCTTTGTTTTTAATAGGAATTTTAGATGCTAATATTTTAAATCGAATTGGTATATCAGTTTTATTTAATGATTTAATTTGATTTTCAATTAATTCTATTTTGCGTCTTTTACATTCTTCTAGTTCCATATAAAACATATATTCTTCATGCCCATAATTGTCTAAAATTGGGCGTTTTTTTTTTATTATATTATTTAATTTTTCATATTTATCAGATATTTTAGGTGTCTTATGAACTAAATCTATATCAATATCTATATCAATATTCTCTTTTATCGATGTTTTATTTATTTCACTATCTAATTCTAATTCAATATTGTCATTATCTCCTACTTCTATATTACTTGCACAATCACTTGTTATATTTTCACATTTATTTTTAGCTAATGTTTTATATTTATTTAATATTGAATTAATTCTAAATTCAGTATCTTTATCATTTTCTAATTCAATATCACATTTCAGACTATTATATTTATATAATAATTCATCGTTGATTTGTTTAGTAGTTTTAATTTCAGAACTTAATTCTGGTGTATATTCTTGATTTAAATCTAATTCATGTGTATTATCCAGTTCTGATAAAATTCGTGGAGTATTATTATTTTTCTTATGCAATTCTGTAATATATAAATCATATTTCTCGTTAATAGTCTGTGATGGTAATGTTATTTGCGATGTATAAGGAGCAATATTAATATAATTATTTGAATCTGTAGTAATTTTCGCTATATGTTTTAACTTTTCTAATGATTTATTACATATTTCTATCATCTTATCTATTTTATTCATATCTGGGTTAATTGATATATTTCCCGAATTGTTATCTACAATAGTTACATTAGGTTTATTAGGTTTATTAATTTTTTTAGATATTTCATTCATTACATCTATCATATGTTGTAATTCAGCATCACCAATATGTTCCATATTATAATTAATTATATATATATTACTTTATATAATAGTTATTATAAATCATGTTATAATTTTAAAAAATATAAATTTTCCTCCATCTTCATAATTATTTATATTACTTGAATGTTTATATATTTCATCTACTTTAAAATATTGATTTAAAATTTCCACAAATTTATAGTCAACAGTATTATCTTTGCCATCATAATCATCTAATAATATTATTGAATCAGTTCTAATATGATTATTTATAAAATTATATGCTAAATTTCTACCATTACCATTTGGACCATCTATTACTATTATATCAAATAATCCTTCAATATCATTATGTTGAATATCATAAAAATTATTTCGTTGACGCCAAGTTAAAGGCGATATTTTATTCATGAATAATGTTCTATTAAATATTTTATGTTTAATTTGATACTCAAAATTATCTTCAGTACATTCAATTAATGTTCGAATATGTAATTTTAAACAATCATCTTTATCATTTTTTTTTATAACACCATTCTTCATTATCATCAAAACTAACTATCTCTAAATTTTTATTATATATATTTTTATAATCTATAAAAAATTTCGTTGACATACCAGAACCAAATTCTAATACTCTGATTAATTTATTATCATCATAACTATTCAATATTTCAAGTAATTTTATATATGCTGTTCTATTTAATCCTGCTCCAATATTATAATTATCTAAATTCATTTATAATTAATTAATTAGTTATAATTTTATATTATATATTTGTATATTACATAATATTTTAAACTACATATTTGTAATTAAATATTTTGATATTTATTATATATATATATATTCGATTGTTAAAATAACAATTAAATATAAAATCAAATGTTGTATACATCGTTTATTATAAATTTAAATATAAATATAAAAATTGATTTAAATATTGATTGATATATATAATTATATAATTCTATCTATGGAATCTACAGCTCCTGATAAATCTACGAAATTGAAAGAACCTAAGAAATCTAAGAAATCAGATAAGATAGTATATGAACATTTAGAACATGAGGAACATATATATAAATTACCAGATTCATATATAGGAGGAATTGAGCCAGATTCAACAGATATATATACATATGAAAATGATAAAATAATATCAAGAAATATTACTTATGTTCCTGGATTTTATAAAATATTTGATGAGATAATCGTAAATGCGATAGATCAACATACCCGAACTATACATGCAAAGGAGAATAAAGTTCCATGTACAAATATTGTTAATAAATTAGAAATAACTATAGATCAAAACACCGGATATATAAGTTTATTAAATAATGGAGATGGTATTCAAATAACTAAACAAGAAGTTCAGAAAAAAAAAATATTTACTCCAGAGATGATATTTGGAGTATTATTAACAAGTGAAACATATTCAAATAATGGTGCAAATATTACAGGTGGTAAAAATGGTTATGGTAGTAAATTAACAAATATATTTTCGAAAGTATTTATAGTAGAAACTGTTGATAAAAAGCGTAAAACAAAATATATTCAACGCTGGACAAATAATATGAAGACAAAAGACGAACCACAAATTGAGAAAGATTATAAAGGAGAACCATATACAAAGATAACATTTTTACCAGATTATGAACGATTTGGTATGGATGGATTAAATGATGATATAGTAGGATTATTAACTAAACGAATATTTGATTGTTGTTTATGGTTTTCGAATAATGGTATGTTAATAAATAAAGATTTATTAGATAAGAAGCCGAAGAAATATCCGGTTGAAGTATATTTAAATAATACTAAATTGGAGTGTAATTTGGAGAATTATATAAATATGTATAATACTCATGATACAATAATAGATAAGAAGAATATATTTATAGTAGGTTGTTATCGTTGGGAAGTAGCGATAATTGAATCCCCGAATAGTAAATTTAATCATGTATCAATGATAAATGGAATATCTACATTTCGGGGAGGAAAGCATGTAGATATAATCTCAACAACTTTTACAAAAAAGTGTTTAGATTATTTAAAATCGAAGAAGAAAAATTTGAAAGATATTAAGCCAAGTGTATTTAAAGATCATATTTGGATATTTGTGAAACATATAATGGAGAGTGCGTCATATGATAGTCAAACGAAGGAATATTGTACAACAAATATTAAAGAGAATAAATGTGATTTTGATGATAAATTTATTGAAAAATTTATGAAGAATACTAATATAATAAATAAATTGGAAGCATTAACAATAATAAATGATAATAAAGTGAAGACTACAACGAATAAACATAAGTCGAGTATAAATGTACCGAAATTAGTAGATGCGAATTTTGCGGGGACGAAGAAATCACATTTATGTAAATTAATATTAACAGAGGGTGATTCGGCGATGTCTTCTGCATTAGCAGGATTATCAGCAATAGAACATAGTAGTGATATATATGGTGTATTTCCTTTAAAAGGTAAGCTATTAAATGTACGTGATGAAAGTTTGAAGGCATCCGAAGATAATATTGAGATATCAAATATAATGAAAATTATAGGATTAAATTTTAATACAGAGTATATTAATACTAATAATTTAAGATATAATGAGATAATAATTTTAACAGATCAGGATGTTGATGGATTTCATATAAAAGGATTATTAATTAATTTATTTGATACATTATTTCCTACATTATTAGATTTAGATAATTTTATAACATGTTTATCGACACCATTAGTAATTGCAACGAAAGGAAATAAACAAATTAAATTTTATAATTTAACAGATTATAAAGATTGGGAAGATACAACTGTTGATGCACATAAATATAAAATTAAATATTTTAAAGGATTAGGTACAAGTAATCGTATTCAATCACAAGAATATTTTAAAGAAATGAAATTATTAGATTATTATCTAGATGATAATTCAAAATATTATATAAATATGGTATTTGCAAATGAATTAGCAGATAGTCGAAAAGATTGGTTATCAACTTATGATAAAAAAAATATACTTCACTTAGAAGATAATACACATACAAAAGTATCATTTAGTGATTTTGTAAATTTGGAATTGAAACATTTTTCAAATTATGATAATATTCGTTCAATACCATGTTTATTAGATGGTTTAAAACCTAGTCAGAGAAAAATTTTATGGAGTTGTATAAAAAAAAATTTAAAAGAAGAGATTAAAGTAGCACAATTAGCAGGATATGTCTCAGAAGTTAGTGAATATCATCATGGGGAGGCTTCATTATTGGGTTGTATTGTTTCAATGGCTCAAGATTTCGTCGGTTCAAATAATTTAAACTTATTATCTCCAGAGGGGCAATTTGGTTCTAGAAGATTTGGGGGAAAAGATCATGCTTCTGCAAGATATATATTCACTAAATTAAATGAAATTACATTTAAATTATTTAATAAATTAGATGATGATCTATTATTAAAACAATATGAAGATAATAATGAAATCGAACCAGAATATTATATTCCACTATTACCATTAATTTTGATAAATGGTGCTGAAGGAATTGGAACAGGTTATTCCACGAAAATTTTACAATATAATCCAATTGATATAATTACAAATATACGTAATTTATTAAATGGTTCTGAATTATTAGAAATGATGCCACATTATAGAGGTTTTAAAGGACAAATTGTGAAAGAATCATTAAATAAATATATATCATATGGTATTATAAAATTATTAAACAATAAAAAAAATGTATTAGAAATATCAGAATTACCAGTAGGTAAATGGAGTACTGATTATGAGTTGAAAGTTCTTGATAAATTATATAATGATAAGAAGATTGAATCATATGAGAAATATTCATCAGATATTGATGTTAAATATCATATAACGATGTTAAATAATATAATATTATCTGATGAAGTTATGACAGAATTAATTAAAACATTTAAATTATCTAAACCATTAAATGCGACAAATATGCATTTATATAATACATATGGTATAATTACAAAATATGATAATGTAAATGATATTATTATAGAATTTTATAATATTCGTTTAGAATATTATGTAAAAAGAAAAGATTTATTATTGGAAAAATATAATTATGAAAAATTAATATTAGAAAATAAAATTCGTTTTATAACAGAAATTATTTCTAAAAAATTAATAATTTCAAATAAAGAGGATAATATACTTCTAATTGAATTATCTGATAAGAATTTTTATAAAAAAAATAATACATATGATTACTTACTTGATATGAATTTGCGTTCAATGACGTTAAAACGTTTAAATTATTTACAAGAACAATTATCAAATTTAATTAATACTATCAATCAAATTAATAATAAAACAACTAAACAATTATATACGGATGACTTAAATGATTTCGAAACAGAATATCATAAATTTTTAACTGATTTTTATAAATCAATTGATGAAACTAAATGATTTAAATATAGTTTAATATAAATTATTAGTATATTCTTTTTATTCAATAAAAAAAAATTAACTAAATATAGTTGATAATCCACCAATCACTACATTATTATTAATTTCTCCTTTCTTAAATAGTTCATCCTTCATAAAAGGTGCACTCCATTCACATAGGGATAAAATCATACAAATCCCCTGTGTTAATTGTTGTGGTAAATTATCAAATTCTTCTTGTAGTATTATTACATACTCATGCTTCTGAACTAAAATATGCAAAATTTGTATACTCCATTCAATCGGTCCAATCACATTTTCATTTGATTCACAAATACGTCTAATTTTTCCTTCAATTAAAGCACGCGCTTTTAAATTATTAAATATATTCTTCGTATTATATTGCATTGCACGTGATACAGAAACTGCGATATATCTATCGCAAATTTGTATCACATAATCAGTTTGTGGTGAATTATTCCGAAATGTATAGATTACTTCATTTTCTGTAATAATTTTACCAAACCAATAATTAATATGTGTCGGAATATATGTATTAATTAATGCAAGAATAATCTCAATCGATAATACCTCCGAAACTACACTATTCCCTCCAGCATTTGGTAGATTAATCACAGTTCTACCATAATTAGATAAACTTAGTAACATATATTCTGATTCTGTCGGTATATCACAAATAACATTATGTAAAATACATACTCCACTCATCGACTTATTATATAATCCCATAAATACTAAATATATATCAATCGGATCTGTCTGATGTAAATATACTTGTATAATATCTTTAGATAAATATATTGGAGGATTATATGATATATCTAACTCACCAATACCTTCGGATGACTTATACTTCTTCCGAACTTCACGCTGAATAGTACATTTCGTTGTAGTCATAATACAGTGTATATTGAAGTTGTATGATTTATATATTTTTATTAATCAATTTTTCTTTTGATTATATAAAATTACTTTAATAATATTATATGTCATCTTCTCCATATTATATATGTCATAAAATAAATCTGTATTTATATGGAGTCCCAAATGTGCATGTACAACATTACACAATTATTTTGTTTTCAATATTTGTAAAATACATAACACTAAGTTATCACGACTTTTAGCAATAGAACATAATATTCAACAATATGATTATCAATTAATACCAAATGATTATACTATATCTTTTTTTGTTAGAGATCCAATCAAACGAATTATATCATGTTTTATAGATAAATTTTTATACCATCATCACACAAAATTAAATAAAAATACATTAGACGGATTTTCAAAAACATTTTTACAAAATATAAATAAAACTTATGAGACTATAACATTTAATACATTTTTAATTGGTATTAAATTTATATTCGATAATTATAAATCTATAGATAGTCATATCAATACGCAAATTAATATAAATAACTATAATATAGTGAAAAAATACTCAAATTTCAAAATATATAATATAAATAAAATTAATGAAATGTTTGATTTACCCCACCAAAATAGTTCTCAATATTGTGAATCTAAATATATTGATATTACTAATTTATCTCCACAGAAAATAGAACTAAAATATATTAATATCAATAATTTTAAATCAAGTTTCAATTTAATTAAAGATATATATCATTTAGATTATGATATATTATTAAACAACATTGATGATATATTATAATAAATTAAAAATTGATTTAAAGCGAATATTATATTAATATATTAATTATATGGAAGTATCATATACAGTTACAGATATATTTGATTTAAATATTCTATTAAATTTTCCTACAAATTCTAAATTAATTTCAGATGAATTTAAAACAATTCCAGGATGTAATAAATCTTACGGTTTTCATAAAAGTACTAAACAAAATAATATAGATAATATAAAATCTATTCTAAATAAAATTCATACTAGTACTTTCGATAAATTATATACAAAATTATTAGTAATTATTAATTCTGATAAAATTCAAATCACTAATTTTGTAAATATAATTAAAGAATATTTAGATAAAACTGCTATGTTAGATAATTCATTAGACTGTTATGCACAAATATTTGCAAATTTATATAATAATAAAACACTTTCATATGAATTTATAGTAGATTTCATTAAAAAAATATATTATAAACAATGTTATAATAACTATAATATAACTCCGGATGTATCAAATATATCTGTTAATTTATTACCACTTTTAACAAAATTACATATTATTCCAGAAAATAATATTATAACTTGTGATGCTATGGTCAATATCGCATCATATTTAAATACTATCATGAAAATTAATATTAAATTTATTAGTTTATTACAAAAATATATTTTTAAAGAAGATTTAAAAATATTAATTATAATTATTGATTCATTTATCAATAATTCTATTATTAATAATTATAATTTAATTTCATTAAATAGTTTATTAACTAATAATACATTAACTAAATATATTAAAAACAATTATTATCATAAAATATATAATATATACGATAATTTAGATAATTATGTTAGTCAAAATGGATACGATTATAATATATGTGAAGCTGAATTAGAAAAATTAACATATAAATTATGTAAAGTTCACTAAAAATATCTTCATGTTTATCATTATAATTTTTTTACTTATTCTAATTAAATTTAATCCCCATTTTATTTTTTTCATCCCCACGTTCATATGTAATATTTACCTCAACACCATTATTTTTAAATATTTCACATTGAACTCTATATCCTTGTGTTTCATAATATTTACATTTATTTTTAACACTCGCAAGTATTTGAACTACATTCATAGTTGCTGGAAATGGGTCCATATTATAACTAGTAAATACTAAGCCATATGGATTATTTGAATATTGATGTGTAGTTGCTGTATCTGTTAAATCTGGAATCATCTGTAATATTGTTCCAGGATGTTCTTGCTCAATACTAGATGTATTATTAGTAGGATGTTCTTGCTCAATACTAGATGTATTATTAGTAGGATGTTCTTGCTCAATACTAGATGTATTATTAGTAGGATGTTCTTGCTCAATACTAGATGTATTATTAGTAGGAGGTTCTTGCTCAATACTAGATGCATTATTAGTAGGATGTTCCACATTATTTTCATCTAAATCTGTATCTGTATCTGTATCTGTATCTGTATCTGTATCTGTATCTGAATCTGTATCTGTATCTGAATCTGTATCTAAATCTGTATCTGTATCTGTATCTAAATATGCATTCATTTTCTCTATATCTGAAAATGAATCTGCATTAATTTTCTCTATATCTGAATCTGAATCTGAATCTGAATCAATATTATTTTGTAAATCATTAACCATACTTTGTGATATATTTTCAGGAACAGTTTTAGGAACAGTTTTAGGAATAGTTTTAGGAGTAGTTTTCGCTACAGTTTTAGGAACAGTTTTAGGAGTAGTTTTCGGAACAGTTTTAGGAGTAGTTTTCGCTACAGTTTTCGGGACAGTTTTCGGAACAGTTTTAGGAGTAGTTTTCGCTACAGTTTTCGGAACAGTTTTCGGAACAGTTTTAGGAGTAGTTTTCGCTACAGTTTTCGGAATAGTTTTCGGAATAGTTTTAGGAATAGTTTTAGGAGTAGTTTTCGCTACAGTTTTAGGTGTAGTTTTTTTAGGTGGCATATAATTATATTTATTTATAATATATTACAATCAATTTTAATTTTAAATCAAAAAAAATATATATAAATTTAATTTATTATTTACGGCAATGAAATTTCAATTGTTCCATCAGATTTAGTTGTGTGAGTATATGATATGTGTACTTTGTGACTTATATCATCTGTAATTATTTTATATGATACTTCAAATCCATGTTGTTTCAATGCGATACACGCAAATTCAATTGAATTAAGTATTTTTTTTGTTTTGTCTGTAATATTTAATTCACCATGTTCTTTCATTATATACGACAATACTTCTTCTGTGAATGATAGATTATGTGTCATTATATATCACTTATAAATTATATAATATTAACAATCAATTTTTATATATACATCAATTAAATTAATATAAATTATAAAATTCGATTAACTTGTATATAACCAAATAATATATCCGAAAATGTATATTCAAAATTAGTAGATGTATGTTTAAAAAAGTTTAAGATAATACAGTAATCCACTTTCGTACATATTTAAATTTTGTGATTTATGTTTTTCATAATATTTAATTTTTTTGTAGAATTGTGTTGGTTCTGTTAAATATTTATTTATAATTATATTACATATATATTTATTTTTTAATACCGAGCGAGAATTATTTAATCGTTCAGCAATAATATCTAAACATTTATTTATAGTGCGTTTAATTTTATATTCAGTAATTTCAAATGATGTATTATATAAACATGTTATGAAATCTATATTTGCTCTATATGTGCGAAAATCTTTAATAGTATAATCACCATATTTTTTTAAAAAATTATTAACCGATGTGTTTGATAATATTTTACAATTAATTGTGAAAAAATAATCATCATTATTCGGTTGATTGTATTCATTTAAATTTTTAAATAATTTAATTAAAATATTATTTTTTAATGTACAAGTATTTATTACATTTTTTTTTCCAATAAAATTTAATTCAATTTTATTATTAAACATTTTAATATGTTGTTTTTTTAATGTAGTTATACCATGAGTGTCATATAATTCTTCGTATTTTTCATTACCAATTCTTAATCCAGAGTGATCTATAATAGTAATAATAAATGCAATTAACTTTTCTTTTGACCAACTATCTTCTTTTAATATTTTTTTTACATTTTTTCGAATATAATTTACATTTTTTAAAAAATATATTAATCTAACAAATTTAGCTTTTTCTTGATTATTAATCCATTCTTTACTATATAAATATTGCATTCTCCCTTTAGCATCTTCACCAATTGCCTGAACTTCCTCTTTACTGTTATTCGCAATTAATACATTTATCCATGCTGGAGGAATTCTTATATTTTTAATACGCTCTAATGTGTTAGCATTTTTTATAACATCTCCTGTCTTTGATTTATACTCAAAATTATCATTTTTACTAACTCTGATAATATTCATATACTTTATTTTAGAATGATATAAAAAAATTATATAAATTTAATAAACTACAAAAATGAATATTATTTTACAACGAAAATACTAAACAAACTAATCACGTAATATAATTATACAAATTTTTGAATACATTCCATTGCAATATATTTCAATTTGGAATTTTTTATGCTAAATATAACAGGATATGACTCATCTGTTAAATTATTATCATTATTCTTAAATACTCGTAATATAATTGCATTTGTATTAATAATATCAATCGCATAATTTATATTTTTTTTATGTAATGTTTCATCTAGTATTATTATATCATCTGAAATATTTTTATAAATTGTTATATTTGGTGGTTTATCATATGATAAATCTATTATAGCACCACATATAGCGAGATTATAATCAGTAATATGACAAAATGCAAAACCATTTGCAGTAGTATGTTCGTGAGAATTCTTATACATTTTTTTATATAATTAATATAAATTATAATCAATTTTATAAAAGATTATTGAATAATACTCGTACAATAAATACTCCTTCATATCATTAATATTCTAAACTATTTTAAAATAATTGTAATATATTAACAGATGTTGTTGAAGATATTATATTGGTTAATTCTATTCAAATCTGTACAATTATGACAGAATATTTTTCAATTAACTGCAATTAAATTAAATACTATTATGATTATAGTTTTACTAGAATTGTTACTAATCCTTTATGATCAACTAATGTAATTGGAATATTATTAGTAGTAGCGGTGGTAATTTCGGCATTGCGTATAAAACAATAATCTATTACACCTTCAGAATGCCATTTCGTGGTTGTATATATCGGATATTGTGTACTATTGTTAAATCCATTCGATTCCATTATTGGAATAAAGTTATTATACTCTTCACTTTTATATTCTATATTAAAATCTCCTGTGATATATACTGTTTCATCAGGAGATATTTGTTTATTAACATAATCCATAATTTGTCGTGTCTGTTTCCGAGCAATTTCTTTAGTTGTATATTTATCTTTGCCAAAACATTTATCAAATCGCTTTGCCCCTGCTTGCAGATGAGTTGTAATAACTTCCCCAATATATTTAATATTAACTGCAATAAATCCTTTTTTGGCAAATATTTCATCTCCACGGAAATCAACGAACGCTTCAGAATATTCAGTTAGTATTTGATGTTGTGAAAATATAACTAATCCTGATCCTAATAATAGACAACAACATCTCGGTGTAAATGTAGTATAATATGGATATATATGTTTTAATTTATTTACAAGATTATCGTATGCTGTTCGAGACCAAACTTCCTGAAATGCTAAAACATCATAATTTGGGAAAGTGTCAATTAGAATATCTGCAATATTGTTAGAACGTTTATTACCATTTTTCATATCAATCGCACAATCAAATATACATGGAAATGCTCCAATATTTAATGATAAAATTCTCATAATATAATATAATACTATATAATATATTATATTATGATATAATAAAAATAATAAATATATGTAAAAATAAAAATACCTTAGAATATAATTAAGAAATGTTTCAATAATATTTTACAATATATAAAATTATACATATTTTTTTTTAATTTAGTAAATA
>Ga0307488_10000608_pt1 | contig 29729 bp, 14 predicted proteins | sample SB02metaG_FD_202248 | JGI IMG/M metagenome (GOLD analysis project Ga0307488, IMG submission 202248) | Sea-ice brine microbial communities from Beaufort Sea near Barrow, Alaska, United States - SB 0.2 | ecosystem: Environmental > Aquatic > Marine > Coastal | place: USA: Alaska | collected...
TGGTAATACTGCTGCAGATTTAATATCAAATCCTACTTATGTTGCAGCAATTGATCCCAAGGCACCCAATGCTGCCGGTAATGAAATGGCATCAAATTTATTTAATCAGTTAGATGCTTTGGCACAAAAAGGTATTCAACCAATGTTTGTTCAAGGATCTCTTAATAATGTTGAAGGAGATATTGAAGGCGGTTTTACTCAAGGTCAAAGAACATTAGAAATGTTTAAGGCTGATTTAAGAAGCTATATAAATAATCCTAAATCTCCTAATTCACCATCAGCAATGCCTAGAGCAACAATTGAATATATGCCGGTGTATGGTGCAACAGATGATGGAGAAAAAAGTACAGCAGGATATAGAATTAAATTTAATGCTGATTGGTTAGCTTCTAAAGTTAAAGGAGGTAGTGATCCAAGTAATCAATATGGAGCTATTACTTCTGATCAGTTTGAAAGTCTTAGTGACGGTGTGTCTGTTGTATATGAACAAAAAAATGATATAAGTCCAAGATCTAATATGAACTCTATGGATTATTTTTCACCTGTATTAAGTGGTATTGCAGCTAATCCTAATGGTTATTATCAACCACCAGAAATTACGGATGAACTTGGTGATGAAATTGGTACTTATAGATTTGTTAAAGTATCTGATCAAGAATATATGTTAAATTGGAAGTTTAATAATTATCAAGAAGGGGGCACCTATACTACAACTTCATTGTTTACTAGACAGATTTTGATCGGTCCAGAAGGTCCAGGAAGAACACTTGATGATGAAGAAGCACTAACAAGAATAAAATTTGCACAAAGAGGTGCAGATAATGTAAGGGCTAAACGAAGAGATATTGCAATAAACGGTAAAAAATAAAAACTAACTTGAATATATAGATGGATAATCAATTAGAAAATAATAGTTTAGATCAAACTATAAAAGATAATCAAGTTACTAGTGGTGTAATAAATAAAGATTTACCTTTTATTCCTGTTGAAGAAATGTTCAATACTCCTGAGTATGATGCATACATTGACTCAGCAGACCTTTCTGTATTACAAGAAATGGCTAATGTAGAACCATTAATTAATAAATATGCAAGTGGTGCATATGGTAATATGGCTGTTGATAGACCAACTCTTGCTACAGATACGTATGATCCTGTAGTACAACAGAATCCACTTAATAAGGAAGATCCGGATTATTTTAATAGATTGATGGAAATTCCAGCAAGTGCAACTTTAGGACCAGCTGAACCCGGTAAACAAATTGTATCTCCTAAATATGCAGGTATACGTCAATCAAACTTTCAAAGATATTATAATCATCCTGAGTTTAATAAATTAGGATTTACTCCATATTCAGATATGGAAACTACTTACAATGCTAACTCAACTGTTTATGATGACTACACTAGAATGTGGGGTCAATTTACAAGTTTAGCTGGAACTGGATTTATGAGTGGTTATAGAGCCATTGGTGATTTATTTGGTGGTGATTACATTGGTCCAGATTTAGAATCAGCTGATGAATTTGCAGATGCAATGGCTATTGGTAATTCTTCTAGAGAAGGTGGAATGGCTTGGACTAATAATATGCTATTAAACTCAGGTTATACTATGGGTATTATAAGTTCTATAGCTCTTGAGGAAGTTGCATTAGCTGCTGCCGCAGGTCTTCAAGGAGGGTTAAATCCTGTATCTGATGCGATGCTTATGAGTGCAACAGCAAGAAACATTGCAAGATTAAAAAAAATAGGTTCTAGCGTAGCAAATAGTTTTAGTGTTACTAGGTATGCTAACAAAACTAGAGAGGTAATAAAAGCATTTAACACTGCGGAGAATGCTAAAGATTTTTGGTCAATGCAAAAAGGTATTACTGCAGGTTCAGGTTTAGCTTTTTTTGCTCCAGAAACAGTTGCTGCTATTAGAAATCTAAAGACTACTGCAAATGGTACTCAGAATATGGTTAATCTAGCAAAACAGTCTACTGTATTTGGAGGATTCTATAGAGATGCTAGATCATTAAATCTTGCAATTGCAGAGAGTAAGCTTGAAGGGGGTATGGTTTATAATGATATGGTTAGAGAAGGATCAAACATATTGTCTAGAGAAAACTATGGGCAACCCGTTACTCCTGAACAAATGGTAAACATTGAGGATAAAGCATCTAGAGCTTCATTTAAAACTACATTAATAAATGCACCTCTTATATTTGCTACAAACCAACTTGTTTTAGGTAATGCATTTGGTGGCTTTAATAGATCATTTGGACGATTAGTTAATGATCAAGTTTCAGATGTAGGAAGAAGAATTCTTAAAACTAAAGCAGTTAAATCACCATTTATAGATGCTGGTGAAAGTACATTGTTTAATTTTGGAAAGGGTTTTCGTAAATCTGTAATTAATGCCGGAGTAAAGGGTAATTTAATAAAATCAGCCGGTGTTGGTCTAAGATATTTTGCTGCTAACTTTGGAGAAGGTATACAAGAAATAAGCCAAGAAGCAGTTTCTGCTGGTACAAAAGGTTATTATACAGCTTTGTTAACAGATCCTTTAGCTGGAGGTATAGATTTGTTTAAAGAAAATATTAATTCAGCTGTAAGTTCTCAATTTACTGCACAGGGTTTTGATACATTTATGTCAGGATTCTTAATGGGTGGAGTTGTATCTGGACCACAAAAAATATTTTTTCAAGGTATACCGGCTATATATAGTAGAGTCAGTGATCCTAAAGCATATGCAGAACATAAAGAAAACAGAAAAACTTTTGTTGATAGTATTGTAAAATCTTATAATGAGATAAATGATTTAAATGCAGATGATGTTAATTCTGTATTTGATCCAAAGAAGTTTGAGTTTTTAATTCAACATCAAATTGCTGATGCTAAGACAGAAGCTGGTTTTATGGCAAGTCAATTTGATTTTATTAATGAATCAGATTATGCTAAATTTCAAAATATATATAATGTAATGAGTACAGGAGGTGCGCATTATTTTGAACAACAGATGAGAGACTTTATGAAACTTTCTGATGTAGAATTAGCAGAAGCTTTTCCAAGTAGCAAAAAAGATGTTAAGTCTGGTAAAATAAGAACACGTCTTCAAGATATGGTTAACCAAATTGGCAAGATGGAGGATAACTATACACAATTAAAAGATACATTTCCAAACCCTTTTAATGAATCTGCATTTGATATAAGCACTCAAAGTACAGAGCGGGAACAAGAATTAATAAGAAAATTGGGCTGGGATCATGTTAGACACTTAGCCATGTTTACCCGTGATGGTTTTGAAAGAGCTGTGGAAAGATCAAATAGTATTTTTCAAACTCTTTCTGCAGATCCATTATTTGAAAATATGGCTGCTAGTGATATTACAGTATTATTAGATAAAGATACTATTGATCAAGAAATAAATTTTTTAAATGTTGAAATTAAAAATTTAAAGGATGATAAATCACAAGCTGATGCTGTAAAAGAAAAAAAAGAAAAAGTAAAAAAACTATCTGCTTTTAAAGATATTTTAAATGATTTAAAGAACTTAACTAAAGATGGTTCTTTTGATAGAAGAAAAAAAGGAAAACTTAAAAAAGCGTTTCAAGAATATGTAAGATTTTTAGCTAAATCCACCGGATCATTTGTTAATCAAGATGCTATGGATGAAGCATTACAACAAATAGTTGATTATGGTGCATTAAAAGGAAGAGCAAAAGTTTATGATAAAACTATTGAAGCTTTAGCTAATCCTAAGAAGTTTAATGAAGTATTTGAAAGAAGTGAAATAGCAATAAAAGCAATTTATAAAAACAGAGAAGAAATTTTTAGAAAGTCTGTAAATAAATATTTAGATACTGAAGAGCAGAATGCATTGCTTAATCAAATTAATGCAATAGAAGGGGCCTTTGGTACTCCTATTCCAGAAGTGCAGGAAGTTATACAATTTGGTTTAACTAATAATGTAGAGACATTAAGGACATTTTATAATGAAAAAGGTTTAATAAATACTGTAAATGATCCTGTAGCATTTAATGAAATCAATAGATTAAAAAATGCATACGCTAAAGCAGCAGGACCAACACAAGCTGATGTAGATACTGCCACTGAAGAAGTTCAAACAGTTGAAAATAGAGAAAAAATTCAAGAAATTTTAAAAGATATTGATGTTGAAGTTCCAGTAGGTGAATCACAAGTTTTAACTAGCATATTAGAGAAAGCATATAGAAAGTATGAAGGTACTCAATTAGCATTACTTCAAAAATCAGTTAAGTATAAAGAATGGGTTAATACTCAAGAAGGCCAAACTCATAGAGAAGCATTCAATGCTATCAAAAAAATATGGATAGACAATGATAAAACAGTAAATGATTCTACTAGACAATTAACTCAAGAACAAATAAAGAATGATGTTGGATTAATTAATTGGTTAACATCTGAAGAAGGAAGGAACAATGATTTAGTGGGTCAAGTATTAAATAAATTAAAGATACCACTGACAAATATTTCAGGTCAAGATATAACCTTATCTGGAAAAGGAGAAAGTTTTCAAGGTAATGATAAACTAGGCATATTACCAGATGCAAGGAATGCTAATGTTGCTGTACTTTCTAAAAAAGCTACAGATGACCAAGGCAATGATTCTTTAGTGTATCAAATTATTGATTCTAAAACAGGAGAGCTGATATCTGGTGATATGCTAAAAGCTGCAGGTGTATCATCTGATATTAATTTTTTTAATAAAGAAAGGGAAGCTAAAGCTGCTTGGAAACTAGTTTCATTAAATATACCAAATGATGGTACATTTAGTTTTGATGGTGTTGAAGATTTATCTTTTGGTGCTAAAGTATATAGTTTGTCTGAATCAGATGATAAACTTAATCCAATAGAGTATGTTATTTGGAGCAACCCAGATAAAGTTATTAAAAAAGAAGTGTTGACTTTGATACCAGCATCTGCTGTAACATTATCTGCACAGGAGAAAGTAAATAATAACGTATATATAAATTTAAGACCTGGACAGTTTGAAAACGAATATCAACTTGAAGAAAAAGATTTTCAGCTTTTACCACAAAATGTTTCTAGAATAAATTATGCAGAACCCGTTACACCTTATGGTGGAAAGAATCCAGAGGAAAATGATTGGAGTGCTGCTAAACAAAGATACTATTCTATTTTATCAGTTTTAAGTCCTGAAGATATAAAGACTTTAGAGTTTGTTGTAACAAAGGATCCAGAGGGTGGTTTAACAACTAGTCAGTATTTTATTCCTGGTCTTGAAGCTAATCCATATATTCTTAATAAAAAAGCAAAATATCAAATTGGTGTTAGAACTAATAGTTCTGATGTACAAGAAAAAATTGATGCTTTTAACTTTCAGAATAGTTTTATTAGACTAGATGATAATGGTATAGATACAAACATTTTTGCTTATATGCCTAATGATAACTTTGAGTTTTTTGGTGGTGTAGATCCAATGTCTTTAACAAGACAGCAATTAAATCAAGTAATTGGTAATATAGAAGGATTAAAAGGTACACTTACAAAGGATCAAATATTAGATAAAATTAGAAACAATTGGGCAAAACAAGGTTTATTAATATCTGAAGTAGATAGATTAATGAAAGATGTTCCTGATGGATCATTTTTAACTATTGCTCAAAGTGAATTACCAAATGGATTATTTTTTAATGCTATATTGGGTAATGTGGTTTATGATAACTCATCAACTAGAAATCTTAAAGAATTAGTTAATGAGGGTGCTGCAGATGAATTAGGAAACTATTTAATTTATCAGGCAGAGGCCGGGAAGAAAGGAAGACGTAAAGTTCCTATTAGCAATTTAGAAGAAGCTGAAATGCAAGCTTTAGAGTTTAGAGTAAAAAAATCTATTGGAATAGAAGAGTTAAATAAGTTACTAAATGGTTCTGATGCTTATATGGCAGCAGTTCTTTTACCAGATGGAACTTATAGATTAGTTCCTTTAAAATCAGAGGTTTTAAGTTCTGAATCATTAAATGAAATATTTGTTAAGTTAGTTGAGAGAGCTCAGGTTACTCAAAAAGAAAATACAGACGGTAAAAATCCAGCATTCAATAATAACTTCAATGAAGAAATTAGAGAGGAATTATTTATTTCTGGTCATCAGGGTCTTGGTATTTTTTTAAATGTAGATATATATGGTAATATCCAACTTTCTGCTGTTAAAGATGAAGTATGGACTAACTTTAAATTAGATAAGAAAGATGTCAATGATAAAAAACTTACTGTAAATAAAAAGTTAGATGATTTAATTGCTAGAGCAAATGAAAGTGATTTATTTAAAAATTCAGTAAGTGGTCCTCAAACAGGAAGCAAAAAAGGTCTAGTATTATCATCTAAAAACTTTAGAGTTTCATATGGAAGAGAAGTTGGTATTGAGGAGTTAATAGAAAAGACTGAAACAAATGCTAGACCTGAAGTATCAGGTGTTTCTAAAATAGAGATTGGTGCAGATTCAGCATCTATACAAGCTAAAAGAAATAGTACAGAAGGTATTTCTCCAGCAAAATCTACAACTAGCACAAGCACTGAGAGACTTAAGACAAGTGAAGATTTTGAAAATAGTATTTTAATTTTAGATGAAGAAGAGTATAATGAATATAAGGCTGATAACTTTGAAAATTTACCTACAGAATACTTTGATGATATTGCTAATAAACTTCTAAAGGAAGAAGAACTAAAAGAGAGAGAGAAAGAAGTATATGATGCAAGAACAAAAACTATAGAGATTATTGTTTTTTCAAAAGGGGGTGTAACTGAAACAGAAACTACTATTTCTCCATTAGAAAAACTTACTCAAGAAAGAGATATACTTAGAGATAAACTTGTTGCTGGTAAAACGGGTGCTGCAAAACTTAAAGCTTTAAGAAGTAGCGATGAGCTTAAGGCTTTAAATAAAAAAATAGAAGACTTTGGAAACATAGCTAATAAAATATCACCAGTATTAACATCAGAAGATGTAGAAAATATTGATGTATTTATGGATTGGGCAAAAAGGAACTTGCCAGACTATATTAATATTCAAGATATTGTTACTTTAGGTAATAACATGAAAGCTGGTGGAGTAAGAGTTGGTGCATTTGCTTTAAACTTAAATCATCTAGCTGGTGGTTTAAATATTTCCGGAACATTATATACAGGAGCTAATTCACCATTTAGATATCATGAAGCTTTTCATGGTGTATTTAGAATGCTCTTAACTGATACAGAAATATCTAAATATTTATCTGTTGCTAGAAAAGAGGTTAGAGCTAAACTGAGAGCCGAAGGTAAAAACTTTGAGCAAGAATTAAAAATGTTTAGAAACTCAGCTGATACATATTCAAATATGAGTCAGTCTAGACTAGAACAAGAATACTATGAAGAATATTTAGCTAATGAGTTTGAGAAATTTAAAACAAATCCAAGATCAACTAACACAGATTCTTCAGTTAAGTCTTTATTTACTAGAATGTTGGAGTGGATTAAATCTTTCTTTAATTCATATAATAAAAATGAACTGCTTACTTTATTTGAAAACATTGATGCGGGAAAATATAAAACCTCAGCAACAGTATTAAATCAATTTACTAATGGTTTAGCTGCAGGTGTAACATTAGAAGCTAATGCATTAATACCATATCAAAAAGTTAGTGATAATGATACTGAAGGTTATCTTTTCTTAGATAGTGTAGTAGCTGATTCTTTAGTTAGTAGTATTGCTGCAATGTATTTATCTAGAGTTTCTAAAATTACAGAGCCTAATACAAATAGAGGTGAAGTTTTTGATAAAGTTTTAGAAGATTTTTATAATTTATATGATCCAGAAAGTGAGCATAATGTAGACAAGTCTGAATTACAAAAAGAAACATTAAACAACATAACAAAAGCTATTGAATATTATTTGGATCCACTTCAGAAACAAGTTTATAATATATTAAATGTTGTAGATGGTCAGATTGCTGAAGAAGAATATAATACTGAATACTTTGAAGATACAATTGGTGTAAGAGCTTCTAGTCAATGGAATACAGATGCTTCAACAATTGGAGGAATCAACTCTACACCAAAACAGATTAGAGCATATTTTGCTACTACTACAATGAGTGCCACAGATTTCTTTGGTAATAAAGAACTTATTAAAGAATTAAAAGATGATAATGGTGTAGTAATAAGAAAAGCAGAACCTTTAATTATACCCGTTCCTTTTACAGAAATATATAATGGTATGATGAAGTCTGCAAAAAACATCAGTGATCCAAAAAAGATGTTACAAACAATGTATTTCTTTGGACAAGAAAATGCAGCAACTGGTGCCGTAGTTACTAGAGTATTACAAGACATTGGAATAAGTGAAGAAACATTATTAAATGATAGTCCTTTACCAAACATGAAGGATCCTTTATTATTCCAATCTATCATTAAAGCATTTGAAAACTTTAGGGTAGATTATCTCTTTACACAAAGAGATATTAATGGTAATATTTTAACATACTCTGCTGCACAGAGAGATGATATTAATTCTCAAGTAGATAGGTGGTCTCAGGCATGGAATGACGCATATAAAAAAATTAAGTCAAATCCAACCATAGCAAGCAAAACTGAAGAAACTTTAACAAGTTTAATAAAATTATTAAATGAGACAAAAGCAAAGACTAGTGCAAAAGTTACTGAAGATGCAAGAAAGTATAGTCAGCAGTTATTTGATTTAACGGGTATAAGATTAAGTACTCAATATTTGAAGTACAGTATTTTGTACAATAGAGTTGAAGCTGGTAATGTAAAAGATATTCAACAACAAGCATTAGTAGATCTTCATAAATATGAAGACATGCCACTTACATCTGAAGTTGTTAGAGAAATGTATTCTTTAATTTATGATAAAGATGACATTTTTAGTGATGGTAAAGATGGAATGAGATCCAGGATAGTAAAAATGTCTAAAGCAAATGCTCCATTTGATGAAACAATTGGTTTATCTGTATTTAAAAATAGTGAAGGTAATTTTGTAAATTCTCATCAAAAACCTACATTTCATTTAAAACAAGTAGAAGCTTTAAATAATCCTTCAGTATTAGAGGCTAAAAAAGAAAATTTATATTTAGAAGATAATTATCTTTTAAATAGTCCTGCTTTTATGCAGATGTCTAATGAAAAAAGACAACGTGTTATAAGAGTTGCCGGTACAAAAGTTGGAAAAATTAATTCTACTGAAGAAGAAATTAATGAAAACATATCAGGTGTATCATATAAATCTACTTACGGAAACTTTACACCTCAAGAGTTTGCATTAAGTTTAATAAATAGTTATACTGCTCTGGCTAATCCTCAGTCAGGTAAAGTTGATTATGTTGAAGTAACTGATCCAATAACAAATGAAAAATCAAAGGTTGCATTGGCACCAAGTTTAATAAGAGTATTGGAGTCTGCTGACACAGGAGACATGATGTACATGAATGTTATTAAAGCTGTAGAATTTGAAAGTGGGAATTCTGGTGCTGTTAAAATAACTGATAAAGTAATTGATGTTTTTGTAAATAGTATTAACACAGAATACAAACGTATTCAAAGAGAGTCAAATCAAGATGCAGCTACAAAAGAAGAAATTGTAGGATATAATATTGAAGGGGTTGATGATAAAGGTGATCCTTTAGTAATGAGAGCTTACAGCTTACACAATTCTGCTAGATTATTAACTTCTCAAGTAAAAAATCAGCTAGAGCAAATTGCTAAGCGTTCTGATAAAACTACATTAGAGCAAGCAATGCTTGAACAAAATATGACAATGGATGATCTTAGATCTGAAGTTAGAGATAAATTAGACTTGCAGTTTGAAGAATTCAAGGTTGAATTAGATAGTCTTGATATATCTAATTCAATTAGCCTTAATATTAAAGAAGGTTTAATTAGAGCTGGTGTAAAGTCTACACCAGCATTAGAAGAATCTAATTATTTGTTAAACCTTAATTCTGATTTAAATCATAACTTAAAACAAATATTTTTAAATGATTGGATTAATACTCAAGCAATAAATGAAATATTTTTAGGTGATCAGGCAGTTACTTTAAAGAATGGTGTAGATGCTATTAAAAGGGCAAAGGCACAAAATGCAGCATACATCAGTGCATACAGTGCAATTAGTGCACCTGAACATGGTGTTAACCATAGTGTAGATGATATAAGTTTAGTGGCAATAGAAGAGCCTAGAGAAGCATCTGCATTAACAGGAAATAACATTGATAGAGCTGATGCTCAAATGTGGATGACTACTAAAGCAAGTAGATACATGACTTTTGCTTTTGGCCAACTAACACCTTTAATAGCAAATTTATATGATAAGATAGAACAAGGAGAAGATATAACCTCTTGGCAAATCTTTGGTGAAAATGTTAAAGTTGTTGAGCATAAAGAAGAAAGCTATATAGTTAAAGACCTTAAGATTTTTGACAGAAATAATATTGAAGTATTTAAAACAAACAGTGATGATAGAAGAGCAATATTTGAATTAGCAAAAAAAGGAGAGACTGTAAAGTTAGATGGATATGTTAATCAAGATAATGCAATGCTTATTTCTAAAAAGCTTGTATACTTTGATGGTACTACATTTATAAAAATGTCTGCTTTTGTACTAACACCTCAACTTACTTCTGATAAAGTAGTGGCAGAAGATGGTAGCATTTCTTGGGTAGCTAAACCAAATAGAGTAGAGTTACATAATCTTAGAATGAAACTTGAAGGTATTGAATCTTTACCAGGAAAAAATACTCTTGGTATAGCTGCTCCTTTGACTGCATTAAAAATGCTTAAACAAAGAGTACAGACATTAGATAGACTTAATGAGGATGCACCATTTAAGGAGGGTGATTACACAACCCTATCAGCAATGGATATGGGTCTTCAGTCTGTAAATCCTTCTAATAAACTAGAGTCAGTTGACCCAACACAAATTAAAGCAATTGTTACTTCTGAACAAATAGATTCAACACCAATACCTGGAATGGGTTTAAATGAAAAGGATGAGGTGATGACAGTTGGTGATGTGAGAAGATTATATAATAAAGCCATCTCAAGTAGAATTGAGATAAACTTTAAGAATAAGAGAAACCTTATTTTTACTTTTGATGGTGCCATGGATGAATTAGCAATTTCAAAAACTAAAGGTAAGCTTACACCTAACTTGATGGCTTTTTTAAAGTATGCAACAGAAGGGTTAAAGGCTTCTCAATCTAGTTCACAACTTTTAGAATTTTTCTCAACTGAAAATGGAGAACAAAAATATAATTTAAATAGTCAAATTACTGTAAATAGGTTTGAGCAATTATTTTTAAGTTATTTAAGTAAAGGTACTTTTGCTGAAAAACAACCAGCAGTTACTTTAACATTAGTTTCTGATTTTGGACTGCCGGTTTATAGAAGGGTTTTCTCTGTAAATGCAAATGGTATACCTGAAAGATCTGAAGTTATAAGAGAAAAGGTTTGGGAAAAAATGAAAAACAAACCTGATATTGTTGAGTTTGATACTTTACTTAGAAGTGAAATTCCTAAAGAAGGGCTTGTTGTACTTGACCGTTTAAGATCAAATGTTAGGGAGTATGATAGCAAAGGAGAGTTTACAGGATTAAGATATACGGAAATGCTTATGCCTGCTCATTTTCAAAGTGTAATGGACTTAGTAGAAAATGGAACAATGCCAATGCCTGAAGCAATATCTAAAATGTTTGCTATACGTATTCCATCTCAAGATAACCATTCCACAATTAATGTAAAACATGTAGATTTTTTACCTGCTTTCTATGGTTCATCTGCAGCATTTGCGCAAGAGCTTATTGAAATATCAGGAGCAGATTTTGATATTGATAAAGTATATGCTCAAATTAAAGACTTCTATGTTAGAGATGGAGAGTTTGTTGAATATGGTAAAGCTGAGGATAGTCAAGATAAGTATGATGAGTATTTACAGTATGTACAAGAAAAAGTAGAAAAGAAAGGTTCTGCATATAATGAAGCATTAAGCCTTTATAAAAATGATAATCAATCTGTAAGAGAAGATAATCCAGCTGCACTTGCTTTTGCAGATTCAATGACCGACCAAGAATATAAAAAATGGGCTAATACAATTATTGCATTAGACATGCTGGGTCTTCCTATATCTAAAGAACAATATTTAAAGTATTTAAAAGATCACGGAGAGCCTTATCAAGCTCCATTAAATAATGAGGTCTTAGATTATAAGTATGCGTTAATGGGAAACACTGGAGTTACTGAAAATGTGGCTTATGAAGATGAATTACCTATTTCTTATCAGCCTGCTAATTTAGATATATTAAAAGCTGAATTGAAAAGATTAATTAATTTATCAGATGATGGACCAAATATATTTGCAATAAGAAATGAAGAAGATTCTGTTGATATAAATAATATATTAGGAAAAATAAAAGCATTTAAAAATAATAAGGGTGCTGCTATTGGAGCCATTGTATCTCCTAATGTTAACTTAAGTTTGTTGACTGAGTACGGTATTTTAATTGAAGACAAGTCTAAGGTTATTACTATCAATGGTGTTTCTTTTGATAATTTTGCTGTTTTGAGAGAACAAACGGCTGATGAAACAACAGGTGTTAGAAAACAAGATATTATTTCTTCTTTGATTACTATGGCTACAGATGATGCAAAAGAAAGGTTAGTTGCAAAGCTTGGCCTTAATAGATCTGCATTAGGACTAGTGGGAAATCTTACCGCATTAGGAATGCCAATTCATACTTCATTGTTATTGATTAATAATCCTATTATACAAAACATTTATAATAAAGCATTAAATAAAAAAGAAAAGACAGATCCGGGAGTTAAAACACTAACAGAATCAGAATTAGAATCATTTCCTGTTAGATCTTTAGAAAAGGTGGACGTAACAGATAAGTTATTATATGAAGCAATTGCAAGACCTGCGGATCTTAGTGCCTCAGAAAACGCTGCTATATTAGAGGAATTTTTAAAAGGAGTTCAAATCCAAGAGTTTACAGCAAAAATGACATCTATATCTAATCTTACAACTGGTTTAGGTAAAGATATTGCAGCTGTAAATAAAAAGAAAGATGATATAAATTCTTTACTTGATCCTGATGCAATGATGGATTTATCTAAAATTTATAAAGGTAAAACATGGCAATCTAAGTATGTTGAAATATTTAATCAAGTAGTTGATCAAATTTTACCAGTAACATTTTTATCTGCTAGTGTATCTTTTCAAACAATATTAAATAAAACATTAGAGAATGTAAATCAAAAAAATATTGAGTTTAATGAAGATGCTCTTGCTGCAGTCTCAAGAGATTTGTTGTCTTATGTTACTATTAAAGCATATCAACACAATCAACTAAAGTCTGAAAACAATTCTCAAGTTGTAGCTAATTTAAATAATAACTTTATATATCCTGTATCTGAAAATGAAGCTAATAATTCAATTGTTAAATTAATTGATAAGCTGAGAGCAAGAGAAGACATGCAAGAGAATTTCTTCTTGAAATCTTTTGTTCAGTTGTCAACCGCTAATGATCAGAGTAATCAAACAGGAATGAACTTAGCTGAAGCAAATACTTTTTTAAGTATGAATCCATTACAAAAGGTGGATCTTCAAACTTCATTTGCTCAAATATATGGTACAGCAGAAACTAAAAATGATGCTTTATCTATTATTAATTATATGATGGTTAAAGATGGTTTGCAGTTAAAGTATGGTTCATTATTAGATGCTATTAGTCCATTTATAATGAATGGTTTTTTATCTCAAATTGATACAGCTAATGAAGGATTAAGAAATGCATCAGATGAAAAAATGAAGTCAACGTTTGGTTTAACTTTTGATGAATTCCAAAAAGAATTTGTTGATGGCTATATGCAATCTAACGTTAATAATGCTCTACTAAATACATATACAGTTTTAACTCAAATTAGTTCTGTATCAGATGTATCTAAAAAACTTCTAACAAATAGAGAAAATAAATCCGCAATACTCCAAAAAGGTATTGGTAAAGGATTTGATTATCTTAGAGTAAAATATGATGATAGCTTTAGTAATCCTATTTATATCACATATGTAAGAACAGATAGTAATTTTGGAGAAGGAAAAGATAGTAAAAAAATAATATCAGATAATTATATAGAAGTTCCAACATATGGATCTAATCAACAAAGTGGTATAGGATTTATGTTTGGTCCAAGACCAACGTATACTGAAAATAGAGCATATGTAAGAAGTAAAAACTTAGCATCCAATGAAGCTGATAAAACTGTAACACTTGCGGAAAGTCCAGAAAGTGAGAAACAAGAAGCGGCTGAAAGTGCATTACAAAATCAAAATGCAAATATTGAAGCTACTGATGGGTTGGTAAAAGTTGATGGTAAAAACATAGCTGATATTACAGATAATTCTGCATCTGCTGAGGGCTTAATGGGTCTGTTAGTTGTACAATCAACACAACAAACTAGTGAGTTTGATATTAATATGTTAGAGTATGCTGAAAGTCAAGAAGAATCAGATAGTTTAATAGCTAAAGGTTATGCATATGCAGGTAAAAATGATGATGGATTACCTGCTTATTATAAACCAACACAACCAACTAGTGAGGTTGAAAGTAAAAGACAGTTTCAAAACAAAGTGTACGTAAAAGCTTATGATAATCTTAGGAACAAACCTGAAAGTGAGTTAAAAAGCATAGTAGAGGCTGGAAAGAAATCTGCTAGATCAGGAGGACAATCATCTCCAATTTCTGTTGCAAAATCATTTATTGCTCGTAAGATATTAGATGGTAAGACAAAAGAACTTGATGTTCAGTTTGCTAAACCAACACAAATAGGTGAGGTTAAAGTATTGAGTAGAAATGTATCTATTGCTCAAGTTGCTGCTGGAAACAAATCAGGAGGTAATATAAACAACCTCACCATGGCCAATAAAGATCTTAATGATTTAAATGATAATTTAGTAGAAAGACTTATGGATTATGGGTTTGGAAAAGACAACGTATTAGTTGAAATTCCAACAAGTATGGTAAAAGGAAGTACTGATGTTGTTTTAGGTAAAGAAGAAGACTACTTAGTAGAAGTGTTTGAGAAAGAAGGTCAAGTAAATCCTATTATATTAGATAAAAACTTTAATATTATAGAAGGTAGGCATAGATTATTTGCTGCAAAAAAACTAGGGCTACCAATTAAAGCCTATATGCCAGCACAACAAACTAGTGAAGAAACTTTAAATAGAGAAGAGTTTGAAAAACTTTCAAGAAGTGAATTATCAGAAGCAGAAGAGTCTGTTACACCATTAGATGCTCAACTTAAATTGGATTTATTTAACGCATTAGCAAATGATTATAGTGCTTTAACAAACTATTGGACAAAAGAGATTCAAGGCAATGCAGAATTTAAAGCTAAGTTAAGAGAACAAAAAATACTATCTTTGGAAGATTTCATTGCATTACGTAAAGAAGGCATTTATAAATCTGATGAAGACTTTCTTGAATCATTAGGTTGTTTATAAATCAAAAAATAATAAGATATACTAGTTATGGCAAGATGTCCAAATAAAAATACTGCAGAATATAAAGCACTACAAGAGGTTTATAAGACTGAACTAGCTACTAATAATATTATTAATAGCTGGCAAGATCTAAATGATACTGATGTATTTCCTACTGTTCTAGAGGCAGAAGATTTTCTTAAAACTAATAAGATGGCTTTTGCATTAAGACAAAAAAAGTTTGGAGAAAGCTTATTAAATAATTTAAGAAGAGAAAAGATAATTCATCAATATCAAAACACTTATTTAATTAATAACTCTAATCCGCAGACTAGAGAGTATGATGAAACATTTTTACAAAACAATCTTGATAGGTTAACTAGATATTTAGAAATAAACAATATTCCTCTTGACTCAGTACGTGTAACAAGAACACCAATGAGTTATAAAGTTGAAGTTGAAAATGACCTTTTTACTACTAAAGACATACTGCCTGAATCTAGATCTTGGGATACTAATAGATCAAGAGCTGTAGTTATGCATTTAATGAAGATGTTTCCACAAATTAAAGTGGGAATGTTATCTGTATCTGAAGCTCAAACACTATATGATTCATTACCTCAATGGAAAAAAACAACAGCTAATTTTTCTGAAGTAAATTCTTTTTATGTTGATGGTACAGCGTATTTAATTAGCGGAAGAGTTACTGATGAAACAGCTATTGAAGAAATGCTGCATCCATTTATTGATGCAATTAAAGTAGATAATCCAGAATTGTTTAATGGTTTACTTGTTGAAGCAAAGAAAAATTTTCCTGAATTAACTCAGCAAATTAATGATGCTTATAACAAAAGTAGAAACTTTACTCAGTTAGAAAGAGATCTTGAGATAGTAACTCAAGCTTTAACTAGACACTTTAAAAGTGAATATGAAACTAACCCAACCCAATCTTTTTTAAATAGAATTAAAGAAGCCTTGGAGTGGTTTATGAACGTTATAAAAAATTTAAATAGCTACTTAACAAATCAAACACTACCTGTAACTGCAATAACTAATCAAACGTCATTTAGTGATTTAGCTAAGTTGTTAAATACTGAAGGTATTAGATTTGAACTTAAGAGTGTTGCAAATGGCAAAATAAGATATTCTCTTACACCAGAAAGACAGAAGGTTTATAATTCTTTATTAGAACAAGCCAAAGGTAATCCTACACAAACAAAGATAGTTCAACAGATGTTTCATTCTGTAGTAAATGATAAAACTGAACGTGATGCTTTATCAGCAAATATCAATGTAGCAGAAGAAGGGAATGATATTGTAGTATTAAATAATACAGATAATACATATTATAATATTACAACAGCAGAAGTATATAAATCAGTTGATGATGCAATTGAAGATACATCTTCTAGTCAAGAAGAAACACAATTAAATTTAGATATTAAAAGTGATCTAAATGCTTTATTAAATGCAGTAATTATTGGATCTGTCTCTTCCATTGACACAATGAAGATTTTAAATACGGAACAAGCTGCAGAAATGTATAAAAGATTTAAAGATCAATTAAGAATTCTAAAACCTGCAGGATCAGTAGCTATACCTCAAGTTGTTTTATTTGATTCTGCAAAAAAAGTTGCAGGAACAGCTGATATAATTATAATGGATCCTATTGGTGGAATGAAAGTTATTGATTTGATGACTACATCAAGTAGTTATTATGATGTATTTTCTGCATTAAATCCAAAAAGTAACATAACAAAACTTTCTATTAGGGGTCAGCATAATTTAAAAGTAGGATTACACAAACGCATGCTTGAAAATATGGGTTATAAAATTCAATCTGACTATCATGGTGCTGCTACATTTCATATTATATATGGTGTTAGTGGGATAGGTAAAAATAAAAAGTTTAAGGGTGACATTAAAATAGATGACTTATATCAACATGCAGCAAGTGAAAATCAAGATAAAATTAATTTATTAATTCCTTATGAAGTAAACAACTTTAAAAAAGAACAATTAAATGAAAAAATCAAAGATGATCCTAACCAACCTTATGTAGGTAAAGATGATCAATCTGCAAATACAGATCAAGCTAAAGATGTAGAGTATCCTGAATTCAATACAATTTTTAATTCTTTAGCTTCTTTTAGAGAAGGTCTAGTAGGTAAACTAAAAGGTCTAGAACAAATTGATAATAAAGTATTTTTAAAGCAAGGAGAAAAAGCAACACGTGATGAAATATCTAAAGCAATAGGACTTATATCTTTAACTATGGGGGAAGGATCAATTCAAAGATCACGAACTTATACGGCTATGTTGAGGTATGCTTTAAGGGAAATTAGAGAATTCCAAGAGTATGTTGAAGATCCAAAAAACATTAATAAACCCGAATACATCAGATACGTTATGAATTTTCAAAGGTTTTTAACTACCTATAAAGATTTATTTCAATTATCAGAAAGTAGTGAGCTTAACGCAACACAAAACTCTATGGTTCTTCAAATGACTACATTGTATAATCAATTAGCAGGTACTAAGAAGAGAGACGGTATTATAAATACTGCTATTATAGATTTTGTTACAGAGACAGTAAGAAACAATTCTAATAAAGAGTTTGGTGCTGATAATAGTTTATTTACAGAAGATGATTTAAAAGAAATAATAGAGGGTGGTGGAGTAAAATTTTCTAGAGATATTAGTCTTACTGAGCTTATGACAAAGGATATGGCTACTTCTGGAGAAACTTTACTAACTCTAATGGATAAAATCTATAAAAGACAACAGTATATACTTTTAAATAAGATAAGTTATAGAGAAGAAGTTATTAATAAGACAGCACAAAGATTATTAAAGTTATCTCCTACTTCTGATAAACAAAAGATTTTTGATTTTATGCTGGAGTATGATTCTGAAAATAATTTCTCAGGGTTTTATACAAAAATAATAGGTCAGAAATATTATAATATGGCTCAAGACTTATATGGAGAGTTGTCTGATGATAATGGAACTCCTTATGAATATCATCCTATTTTAAATTTAGAAGATGGTACACCTAAAGAAATAGCTTTTAATATAGACTTAGCCAATAAGAAAAAGGTATACTCTGATTTTATGAAAGCAGAGATTATTGATGAAGATGGAAATAGACAAGATGGTACTTATCATAAATATACTAAGGAGTTTATAGATGCTAGAAATAGATTTAAGATTTTAAATAATGGATATTGGATTGATAGACAGGGTAATGATATAGCGGAGTATACTGCATTTAAAGCAAAGTATTATGAAAATAAAACATATACAAAAGCATTAACGATAGACAATGTACCTACAGGAACTGTTATATTAAACCAAGAATATAATGAAGCAGTTAAAAAAGAGTATGTAGAACCAAGAGAAGTATCTGGAAATGGAGAAAGCATGCGTAGTGAAAAATATGATGCACTATATGACCCTAGTAAAACAGATGCATTAACTTTAGCTCAAAGAGAGTTTTATGAATTGTACGTTCAATATTACGAAGATGAGTTATTAAAGAAAATACCTGAACAACAAAGGTATCAAATGCTTGGTAGAGTTCCATTAGTTAGAAATGAACTGGTATCTACATTAAAAGGTGAAGGTTCACTGTATACTAAACTGTATGCAAATACGGTTAGAAGTTGGAAAAACTTAACTGAAAGAACTGCTAGTGAAAAAACTTTGCTAGCCAATGAAGATGGTAGTATATATAATGGACTACCTATAATGTTTACAGGGTCCGCATCTGTAGATAAGGCACTTGAAACTGTAGAAGCTGATATTAATGCTTTAAAAGATGACTATAAGAAAGATAAAATAACAAAAGATAAATATAAAAAAGAAATAGCTTTATTAAATGGTAAAGCTAATTCATTAAGAAATAGACCTTCTTTAGGAGAAGTAAGCACTGATATGGCTTCAAGCTTATTGCAATTTAGTAAAATGGCAGAACACTATGAGGTAATGGGGGAAATTGAAGATACCCTAAATGCTTTTGTAAAAGTTATAAAATGGAAAAAGTATCAATCAAGCAATTCAAGTGAGACTTGGTTTCAAAAAGGTGTAGATGGCGTTTTAAAACCAACAGGTATTTCAGCAGAAGAAACAGAAATCCCATCTAATGTAGAAAAAAGAGCAAGAAACTATATGTCTATGATTTTTTATGACAATGAACTTGTTACAAAAGGTTTTGTTGATAAGGCTGCTTCTGGAATAATATCACTATCTTCTTTAACATATGTAGCATTTAATCCATTAGGTAACCTTAATAACTATGCTATGGGTAGAATTAACAATGGTATTGAAATGCTTGGCTCAAGATTCTTTCCTAAAGCAGATTACCTAAGAGCAACTAAGGAATATAACACAATGGGCCTGCAATCCGGTATTTTTCAAAGACTTGGTGCTGCAACTGTTGATATAGCTGATATAGCCACACTTGGTAAAGCAGGTCTTAAACCTTCAAGCTATGATCCAGATAAAGCTAATAACAAATATGAAGCTTTTGTAGAAGAATTACGTATGATGGATGAACTTTCAGATATTGCAGAATTTGGTAATAAAAATACTGACAGTCAAACTATTTGGTCAAGATTTAAAACATGGGGTTATGCATTGCAAACTGCTGCTGAGTATAATGTTCAAACTAAAGTAGGAACGTCAATAATTTTAGCCATAAAAGTAAAAAATTCTAAAGATCCCAATGCTCCAATCTTAGCTTATTATGATGGACACGTATTTGATAGTGAAACTCATAAGAATAGAATAAAAGAAGGTTATGATACAGTAATTTTTAAAAACGGTAATGAAAAACCTTATAATGAACTTACAAAAGCAGAAATACACCAAGACATAAGAGAAGTCAATAAGCAAATACATGGTAACTATGCAAAAGCTGATAGAATGGTTTTGCAAAAATATACTCTTGGTAATATGGCAGCTCAGTTTAAGAAATGGGTTGCACCTGCAATAAGATCTAGATTCCAAAGAGAATATTTTGATGAAAATCTAGGTCATATGGAAGGGAGATACATATCTTTTTGGAAGTTTATTGCTCATGCTAAAGAACAAATTTTTAAAGGTAATAGAGACATTGCAAAATATAAAGAATCATTTTTAAAAGAGCAAGGCTTTACAGGAGAAGGTGGTAACCGAGATCAATATGCTACAAATAAAATACTTGGTGTCTATAGAAGTATGGGTGAACTAGGTATTATTCTGTCTGTTATGGCAATGAATTTAATTCTTGACTCAGCACTTGGGGGAGATGATGATGATACCCCAGGAATAAGAAAATTAAAAAATGCATTAAAAAAACAAGCAGGAAGGTTAGTGGCAGAAACTACACAGTTTGTACCTCTTTTTCCTGGAACAGGGTTTGATCAAGTTGTTGGATTTGCTAAAAATCCATTTGCTGCAACAAAAAATGTTGAAAACATGGTTGAGGCAATGATGCAGACAGTAAATACCCCTTATGGATTAGTTACTCAAAGTGATTCTGAATTCTATGCTAATTCTAAATATGTTTATCAAAGAGGTTATAAAAAAGGCACATTAAAACTTTGGAAAGAGTGGAAAGATGCTATACCAATTTTGTATACTATACAGAAGTGGGAAAACTTAATTGATGAACAAGAGTATAATATTAGATATTAAAGGTAAAACCCCCGGTGTTATTGCCGGGGGTTCTTTTCTATCCTTCACAACTTGAACATTCTAATATATTACGAGCAAAGTCTTGAGCACTACTTTTACTAAACTGATAGTATAAAGTCTTTACTCCTTCTTCCCAAGCATACATGTAAAGTTTATTGATATCCTTAGCTGATACAGATGGGTCAATCATTAAATTTAATGACTGTGACTGATCAATATACTTTTGTCTTTGTGCTGCTTGCAATACAATCTCTTTAGGAGATATCTCAACAAAAGACTTGAACACTGCTTTATTAGGAAAATCTAAGTGTTGTACACTACCATCTTTTTTAAGAATGGACATCCATGTTTCATCTGTATTTAAACCAAGCTTTTCCAACTCAGCTTCTAAGAACGGATTCTTATACACTGTTTTAGACTTAGCAAGATCTTTAATAAAGTAATTAGACTTAATAGGCTCTATACCCATACTCACAGCCCCGTGAATGAACGAACTAGACTTAGTTGGAGCAATAGCCATTAAAGTGGTATTAGCATAGCCTTCCCTTAAACAAGTATAGCCCCAGTCATTATGTAGCTTTCTAGAAGCAATTTCACTTCTATCTTTAAGAGTTCTAAATATCTCACTGTTTAAACCTTTAGCTTGCAGTGAGTCAAACTCAATAAGCTTAGACTGAAACAATGAATGGTAACCCATAACACCTAGACCAATAGCTCTGTGTTTCTGTGCAAAGTTAAATGCTCTTTTCATTCCAGGCATAGTTTCAGCCTTAATAATGAATTCATCCATTACTGCATTAAGAAAATATACATACGTTTCTATAGCATCAGTTTCTTTAATCTCATCCCAGTGTAATAGGTTAATAGATCCTAAGCAACAAACAAAAGAGTTATAACTGTCTGTAGGTAATTGTATTTCTGAACAAAGATTAGATGCAGTAATGTCCATACCTAACTCTTTATAAGGAGAGTTATTATTAGAACTATCTTTAAACATTATATAAGGAAACCCAAACTCACTTCTATTTTGAATTATTTTGGCCCATGTTTTACGTTTATCTTTATTTCCAGATTTCATTTCTTCCATCCACTGATCTGTAACTGTAACACCATATTGCAGGTTCTGTATAGGATTACCTTCAGTTCCAATATCTAGAAATTCTAAAATGTCTGCATGTTCAACCGGTAAGTATACTGCACAAGCACCACGTCTAGCTTCAGACTGCTTACAGACATCTACTACGGTATCATATATTTTAGCATAATGAATTGGTCCGTCAGCATGACCTCCTGTAGATATCTCAGTTCCTCTAGCTCTAATGTTTCCAAGAAATGCACTTGTCCCTCCACCATATTTAGACATCATTCCTATCTCACGGCCTGCATTTAATATACTATCTAAGTTATCATCTACATTTGATCCGTAACAACTAATAGGTAAACCTTTTGCTTTACCAAAGTTAATCCATACAGGAGTTGACAACGAGTAAAACCCTCTTGACATATAATTTTCAAACTTCTCAGCAAATCCTTTGATGTTTAAATATTTTTCTGCTTTGATGGCAATGTCTTTTATCCTTTGCTCTGGTGATTCTGTTATATATCCTCTTGATAGAAAGGTGCGGCTATCTTCATTTAGCCAGTAGTATTTATTATATTCCATATTATTTTTTATTTTTATTTTGTTTCCAATCTATCCAAAATCCTATTGCTACCATTAAGTGCAATATGATTGATAATATATATTTATATAGATCATGCCAACTAACAAAATGTAAGTGCACATGACCAATAATCCAAAATGGTATAGCCATTTGCTGACTATACCATACTAGAAAAAATGAAATGAATTTTTTAAAATAAGTCATCTGCTGTAATAGACTTGCTTTTTTTATTGTAGTCTACAGATTTTTTGTAAAAGAAATCTCCTTCTTTAGTACCTGTAATTTCTATATCAAACCACTTTGTAGTTTCTAATACTTTTTTATCTACTTCAAAAATTGGCTGCATGCCTATTTTAACTAAAGAGTTATTAAATCTATTTTTAATAAAATGATATATTGTATACTTTGGTAAAAAGCTTAACTCACCTTTTTCAAAAATCCAATCTATGATTTTACATTCAGCTCTATATGCTTTTCTACATGCAGAATAAATTAATTCTTCAAACTCTTCATCAAACCACTCAGGGTTTTCTGATTTAATGATATTAATTATCTCAACTCCAAAGTTACCGTGTATTTCTTCTTCTTTAGATGTTGCTTCAACTACATTTGAGATTCCTTTAAATAAATTCTTTTCTTTATTAAAAGACATCATAATTAAAAACTGACTAAACAAACTTACATGTTCAATAAACAAAGAAAATAACAACACTGATTTAGTATACATTTTATCTTCTCTACTGCGTGTACCATCCAGGTACTTTTTTAAATACTTAAGCCTTTCAGCTATTGCAGGTACTTCAATTACATTTTCAAATTCTTTTTCAAGACCAAGAATTCTAAGAAGTTTTGCATAAGCATCTTTATGTCTAACCTCTGATTCAGCGAAGGTCATTCCTACATCACCCACTTCTGTAATAGGCATGCGTTTATACATATCAGCCCAAAATGTTTTTACATTTACTTCTATTTGTGCAATAGCAAGCATTGTCTTTTTAATTACATCTCTTTCTTTATTATTGATTGTTACTTTAAAGTCTTGTATATCTTCAGTAAAATTAAACTCAGTGTCAATCCAATAGGAATGTCTAATAGCATCTTTGTATGCTAGGAGTTGCGGGTATTCATAAGGTAAAATATTAATTCTAGGTAGGAAAATGTTTTTATTCATTTGTCTGTTTGAGTTTATGTGAGATATAAAAGCTGCACCTCTTGTGAGAAATGCAGCTCTATATTCAATTTAATAAATTTAAATGTAATTAAGAAATTATGAAGGCATATTTACATAACTAATTGTAAAAAATATGAAGCCCACTTCTATTCCAATTACTGGATGATAAAGGTCATCTTCACATAAGACATCACAGTTAACAACTTTAAGTCCAATTAGTGTTTCTGTTGGTAGAAACTCTATGGTTAGTTTATTTTTAAAAATTAAAGGATTTACTTTTTTCATTTGTTGAATTTTTGTATATTATATTATATACCAATAATTACAAAGGTACTATTTATGATCAAGACTAAGAATAAAATTATCAAATTCTTTAAGTGTTCTGATTTTCAGTGGAATAATCTTACTTCCACGCATGTCAATAATTTAACTACATAATAATGGATCCAGTTGTTCAAATAATTATAACAGTAATAGGGGTTTTAGGCTCAGCATCTATATGGAAATTCCTTGAAGCAAGGCTTAAAGATAAATCAGATAATAGAAAATTTGAACTACAAAACAATGACGGAGTGCAATATAGAGATGATTTAAAAGATAGAGTTAGAAATCTTGAAACACTTTTGGCTAAATCAGCCGATGAAAAAGATGAATTAAGAAATTTTGTGCTTGAATTAACTGCAGAAGTTAATAGCCTAAGAGTAAAAGTAGAGTTTTTAGAAACTGAAAATCAGAGATTAAAAAATGTATAGAGATTTTGAAACTTGTTTAAGTTATTAAAATTTTGTATATTATTAGTGTAATATGTAACAAAATAGAAATTATGATTAAGAGATTTTTTTATTTACTATGGAGTAGTAGTTTACAAGATGTTTGGGTCTATTTATGGTCTAAAACTTCTGTAGATGAAAAAACAATTGCTATAGCTAAAGAAACTAAGTCAAGAGCTAAAGCTGTTAAGAAAGCTTTAAAAGGAGATTTAAAATAAAATAAATGAATTGGTCTTTAGAATTCTGTTTTCATTTCCCTCATGATAGGTTTGCATTAGGTTGGGAGTTTATGGATAAAGATGAAGAATATAATTATAGAACAGTTAAGTTGTATTTGTTTATTGTAACAATTACAATGAATTTTTAATATTAAGATGATGAAAAAGATTAATCCAAAATCACAACCAGGACTGGCAGCTTTAAAAAAAGCTTCACCAAGTACTGTTAAAGATATGGGATACTATAAGCAAGGAGGTTCAATGCCAACTCAAAAATTAACAAGACAACAGTCTAAACTATTAATGAGAACTGGAGGAGAACTAGATCAGATGATGCTTGGTTCTGTTACTGAAAAAATGAGAAAAGGTGGTAATGCTAACAGAATAGCACGAAATGCTGAAACAGGAAAAGAAACTAAACAAGCATATAAATTAGGTGGTGGTACACATAATACATATAGTGGTAAATAAAACATATGCCTAACTTTATAACAAAAATATTTTCAGGAGGTGCAACTAAATTAGTTGAAGGGATAGGTGGTGTCTTAGACGAGCTTATTACCTCTAAAGATGAAAAGTTAGCAGCTGAATTAAAGATAAAAGAATTAATAGCAAAGCATGAAGTAGAGATGGAAAAAGAAATCTCTTCAAGATGGTCATCAGATATGACTAGTGATAGTTGGTTATCAAAAAATGTAAGACCATTGGTTCTTATATTTTTAGTTGCATCAACTGTGTTATTAGTATTTATAGATGCGGGTGTAATTGCATTTGAAGTAAAAGCTAGCTGGGTAGATTTACTACAGTTAGTTTTAATAACAGTAATTGGTGCCTACTTTGGTGGGAGATCAATGGAAAAAGTAAATAAAAACAAAAATAGAAAATAGAAATTATGAAAAAAATGAAAAAATACGGTATGGGTGGACCATCAATGGCAAACAGTATTGTGTCTGGTAAAGCAGGTAATAGTGTACAAAATTTTGATTCAATGAATACTGGTAGAGAACGCATGCAAGCATATGCTAAAGGCGGAGGTCTTATGGGTTATATGGAAGGTGGAGATGTAATGGACGTTTATTAATAAAAAATAATTATGAAAAAGCAAACAGCATGTTTATGTGGAAATACTCAGGATTCTAATGGAAACTGTGATGGTTCACACTTAAATAAATAATATTATGGGTAAAAAAATATCATTCCCTATGGGAGATGGAATAGTTGAAAATCATTATTATGATCCAACTGCTATTCCTGCAAAAATTCAAGCAAATAAGAATGCAACTGCAACTGCTGCTAGAGAAAGACTAGCTGCACAAGGTTTTCAAGCTTCACAAGTATCTACTAGAGCTGTAGAACCTGAACAATCAGCTTCATTTAAGAACGGCTTTGCTAACGAGTATAGAAAAGCTAATAAATAAAAAATCATGGCATTATTAACAGCACAAGAAATTACACAAGCTGGTTTAAAACCAGTTTACAGTGCAGCTACTTTAGCTGGAGATACATTAGTCAATACAGGTATTCAGTACTTTCATATTAAAAATGGAAGTGCTGTATCTGTTACTTCATCCGTTATTCCAGTTGTGACAACTGTAATTGATCCTTTATTAGGAACACTTGTAAAGGAAACAGCAAGTTTAATTCTTGCAGCGGGAGAAGAGGGATTTTTAGGACCATTTGAAACAAGCGCATTTAACAATCCATCTGGACAACTAACAATTAACTACACTGCTGTAGCCTCAGTTACAGTAGCAGCATTATATATATAACATTATGAGCAATTTTATACAAGAAGTTCTAGGACTTATACAAAGAAAAAAAACAGTAAGTACTTTAAAGCCAGCACAAGATTGGTTTGAGTTTGGTAGATATACAGCTAGTACCCTAAATACTGGTGCAAGTTATAATCCCAAAATGCATCCTTATGCAATTAGATGGGATGACTTTAAATGTGAAGTAAGAAAAGATCTTACAATAACTATTGCTGGTTCAGGAGTAGAGGGTAAATTACCTGTCTATACTGTAAAAAGTGGTGATTGTTTATTAGATGCATTAAAAGATAGTATTATAACTCAAAATGCTGCTGACGATACAATTACTATATCTGGTAATTTAAATGTAAATAAAAATGCCATCCTTAAGGAAAGTGTAGATTTAGGTACATTTGGAGATATAGTACATGCTACGTCACTTTTTAACAGAGTTGTTGATTCTGCAGGTGCAGTAGCCGGTACAGCTAATAGAATATTAAGATCTACAGCAGATGATAGAGTTGTTTGGTCTGATGATGATCCGGTTGTATCTCTTACATACGGAAGTATTTGGAGAGGTAGTGCTGCAAATGTCAAAGAAGAATTAGCTATAGGAACAGTAGGACAAGTATTAACGTCAGATGGAACTACTGCAAGTTGGTCATCATCTGGAAGCGGAACTGTAACAAGTGTTGGCTTTGTAGCTCCTTCTGCATTTACTGTTGCTGGCTCACCAATAACAAGTTCTGGAGTAATAACACTATCAGGAGCAGGTACAACATCAGAGTACATAGATGGTACAGGTGCTTTACAAACCTTCCCTTCTATACCTTCTGTAGTACCAGTAATGACATCTGCAATTACCGGAACAGGTAAGCTTTGGAGTGATGTTGTTCAAGTAGAAATTGCTGAACCTGTAACTGCTACTCCACTTAGAACATACGGTGTTCAATTTAATGATGCATCACAACTTGTGGTTAATGTACCATGGGTATCTGGAAGTGGAACAAACACTACCTATGACTTAGCAAGTGCTCAAGCAGGATCAGATGTACTTGCAACTCTAACCGGTTCAGATGGAACCACAGATAGTATTAGATTTATACCAGGAACAAACATTACATTAACTGACACTGGAAGTAGCATTACTATTGATTCTGCTACACCAGTTATACCATTTACAAGTTTAACAACTGTTGGTGGAAGTGGAGCTGCAACACTAACAGGTGGAGTTTTAAACATACCTATATATTCCGGAGGTGGCGGAGGTAGTGTCACAAATGTTTCATCTACAACTGCAGGTAATGCTTTAGATGTTGTAGTAACAAACCCAACAACCACTCCTGACCTAGCATTTACTTTTGCAGGTACTTCAGCTGAATATATTAACGGACAAGGTAACTTAATTACTTTCCCTGCTACCGGTATGACTAGTTGGACAGCCGGTGATGGTACTGGTATTCAACCTGTAACAAACGGAGATGAAGTTAAGTTTAGAGGTATAACTAAAATTGATACAACCATATCCCTTGTTGGAAGTGATATAATATTAGATTTTAATCACGATGCTACAACAAGAACAGATACTACTTCTGTAGCATCACCTGGAGCAGGTGGTACTTTTACAGTAGTAGATTCCATTACACAAGATGCAACAGGTCACCCTACAGCAGTAAACGTTAAAACAATTACTTTACCTGCCGGTGGAGGAGCTGGAACTGTAACTAGTGTTGATGGTGTAGGAGATACATTTATTAGTATAGCAGGTGGACCCATTACAGCATCAGGCACTCTTACTGTAGGTTTAAGTGCAACTGGAACGCCAAGTGCAACTACTTTTTTAAGAGGTGATAATTCTTGGGCAACGCCTGTTGTTAATTTAACAACTTGGAACTTAACTGGAGACCTGGGAAGTTCACAAACAATTTCAAATACAGACACTGTATTAATATCAGGAGGTGTTGGTTTAACATCAACAGCATCTGCAACAGATACATTAACTATTGATCTAAATGATACAGCAGTAACTCCAGGTGCATATACAAATACAAACGTAACTGTAGATCAGCAAGGTAGAATTACTGCTATTGCAAACGGATCTTCAGGTGGTTCATATGAGTGGTCTCTATTTGGTGATACAGGGGATATTGATCCTGTACCAAATACTGGTCAGGTCAACATCGTCGGTGGCACAAATGTTACCACAGCAATAGTTGGTAATACATTAACCATAGATGCTACTCAAGCTACTCCAGCAGGAGCAAATGGTGATGTTCAATATAATGATAATGGTGTATTTGGTGCAGAGGCAAACTTTAACTGGGATGCAAGTTTAAATTTCTTAACATTAAAAGGAGGTGTTAATACTCCAGCTCTTAAACTAGAAAATTCAACACCTACTTTATCTGATGGATCAGAAATAGCAGAGCTTATAGCTCGCTCTTCTGTATTTAGTGCAGATATTGCAGGTATTCTTTTTAAAGGGGATGGAGCATCAGGAGGTGGAGATTATCCTACTAGAATAGAATTTACAACAACACCAGATGGTTCTACTGTTCCAACTACTAAATTTCAAATAAAGAATGATGGACTTTTAATTGCAGATAATTATGGTGCTGGTACTTTTACTGGTACAGCAACAAAATCACTTGCTGTTACAGCAACAGGCCAAGTAATTGAAACAGATCTTGCAACTGCACCAACAAGACCATCAGCAACTGTTATTTCATACGATCAAGTTTTTAATCCAGCAAGTACATATTCTGTAACAGTTGTTTCAAATGCTGCTTTAACAAACCCAGTTAATGGAGGAATTGTTGTACAATATTCAGGAGGAAGTGCTACAGTAACCAACGTTCAATCACTTAGAGTTAATGTACTTGATAGTATTGGTGCAAGCCGAAGTACACAATTTGAGGCTGTTTCAGTTGGTGCTACAATACAATTACAAAATGGTGGAG